>Ga0302300_1000098_pt1 | contig 85598 bp, 61 predicted proteins | sample III_Palsa_E1_1_FD_198756 | JGI IMG/M metagenome (GOLD analysis project Ga0302300, IMG submission 198756) | Peat permafrost microbial communities from Stordalen Mire near Abisko, Sweden - III_Palsa_E1_1 | ecosystem: Environmental > Terrestrial > Soil > Palsa > Peat permafrost | place: Sweden...
TCGTCTTGATAGTCGTCTTGATAGTCGTCTTGATAGTCGTCTTGATAGTCGTCTTGATAGTCGTCTTGATAGTCGTCTTGATAGTCGTCTTGATAGTCGTCTTGATAGTCGTCTTGATAGTCGTCTTAATAGTCGTCTTAATAGTCGTCTCGATCGTTTGTATTATGTAGTAAATTTAATTTTTTTGATATGATTGATATTAAAAAAATTAGTCTTTGGCACTTGTTGCTTTGAGATAATATCGTTCTTTGACTTCACGTTTGTCATCAATGATCTGAATTACCTTGTCTGCCACTTTATCTTTTTGGACAACTTCCATGATAGCATTACGGACAAGTTCTTCTTTGAGACCACCTTTTGTTGTTGATTTAGCACGATAAATACTTTTCTTGGTATCACCAGTTTTAATGGCAAATTTATGTTCTTCAAGACCGGTTTTCTCAAGTAGTTCTAATACTTGTTCTTCCATTTCTTTCTTAGCATCCTTCAATTTCTTCACTTCCTTATTGACAAGCTTAATCTTATTATCAGTTTCTGACCAGGTGGCAATCATTTTCTTCACCTTTTTCTCCCTCCTTATTCTCTTTTCTTCATCTTCACTAACATCTTCCTGCTCTTTTTCATTCTGATCTTCTTCTTCATCATCATCATCTTTCTTATGACGAGACGTTTTAGCCATTATTACTAATCAAAAGATTTTACATCATTTTATATGGACGTAGTAACCTTACTGAATAAGTATCGGTGTCATTAAACCATAATTATAAGTAACAATAACTTTTGGTTTTAGAGATGGGATCAAAACAGGAAGTGTGACAATTGGACTATCAATATCTTTCAGGAGGTTATATGGAAAAGCAAAATAGGTAAAATTACCAATCAATGGATTTCTATATTTGTCAACTCCGAGAAATTTCTTGACTGAATCATCATCAGAAGAATCAGAGTCAGAATCAGAGCTACTACTCGAAGACGATTCATCATCATTTGTGAAATGATACTTACGCCATTTCTTTTTCTTGCTACCTCCTTCTTGACTATTGCTCAATGTATCATACTGTTCAACAAGTTTCTTTCCTGTCGCATCCAGAAATGCTTTGTGTTTCTTATCCATATCTTCAGGACATTCTAATTCTTCCATATGAAAAATAACACCTCCATCATCATGTGGTTTCTGGTCATTGACAACAAAATGATGAAGATTTTGATTATTTTTGTCATAAATTGTCATATAGAAATTTGGAATTGGATGCTCTGTACTAAAATATTGACTCGTATCTTCCCAAATTTTCTTCATAGCACCACCAGAAGTTTTAGATGATACCTCAGTCTTCACTTTACCATCAATAAGAGGGTTTAACAAAACATAACGATTTTTCGACATTATTATATTCAGATGATAAAAAAAGTAATTGGAAAAAAATGAATTATTCTAATTTCAATTTGTTTCAATCGACATATTGTCTCGTGAAAAAAAATGAATCATTCTAATTTCAATTTGTTTCAATCGACATATTGTCTCGTGAAAAAAATGAATCATTCTAATTTCAATTTGTTTCAATCGGCATACTGCCTCGTGAAAAAAATGAATTATTCTGATTTCAATTTGTTTCAATCGACATATTGTCTCGTGAAAAAAATGAATCATTCTGATTTCAATTTGTTTCAATCGGCATACTGCCTCGTGAAAAAATTGATGCGAAAAATAAAAGTATTTAAATTAAGATTAACAAATCTAATTAGAATAATGCGCGTTAAAAACTCAAGGGGGAAGAAGGATGATGATTATGAGGAGGAAGATATAAGTGAAAAAGGAAAGAACAAAGTTGTTAGTAAGAAGACCAGTTCCAAAAAAGAAAAGGAAAAGAAGACAGATGATACTGATACTGATGAAAAGAAGAAGAAAAAGAAGGTTAAAGAGAAAGAAAAGAAGGTCAAAGATGATGAAGAGGATCCTGAGGAATTGATTGAGGAGTTTGCTGAATCTGATTCTGAAGATCGGGAAGAGGAGAAGAAAAAGACTAAGAAAAGTTCTAAGACAGTCAAGGGTGGTAAGCCAACAAAAGGGAAAAAGGGATCTACCAAGACTGAAGGTGAAAAGAAGAAACACAAACCTGACAGTAACATTCTTGTTGAATTCGAGACAAATATGACAGGTGAGATTAAAAACATTTTTAATATGTTGAGTCATATTATTGTCGAATGTCAATTGATTTTTATTCCACCAATTGCCGGTACAAAAGGAGAGAAAGGAAAGAAGAACACTAATAAACCAAGTCGAGGTGGATTGAGAATTATCAAATTAGGTAACAATGGTAGTATTCTTGTTAATCTGGCTTTGTATGCTGATGCATTTGATAAATTTTATTGTGCTGAGAGAAAGGTTGTTGCAGGTGTTGATCTCAGTCAATTGAATTTACGACTTGACACATTCAATGATAACTCGTCACTATCATTGTATATGTTAAAAAATGATCGTAATGTGATTCATTGCAAAAGTTCTCACACCAAGGATGAGATTATTGAGAAAACAGGTGCCATTATTAACTTGACTGAAGTGGAAAGTGAATTGGCAGGACCAGAAACCGATGAAGTCAATGAGATCAACAGAGAAGCAAAAATTCCAGCACAAACATTTACTTCAACACTGAAGAAAATTCTCAAACATGCCGAATTGGTCATTGTCACGATGTATGAAAACAAGTTTTGTTTGACAGGTAAGAATGAGACAGGTGAGACACAGTTGTCATTGGAAACAGCAAATAGTGAAAAGAAGAAGGATAAACAAATTCTGCAAGACACCTATAACATTAAGAATTTGATTCATTTCACCAGAGCAAGCAAATTTTGTGATATGATTACTATTACACTTGCTGAGAGTTATCCGATGATTCTCGTGATGCCGATTCGTGGTGGTCTTGGAACATTGAAGGCATTAATTTCTGGAATTGAAATTGGTTCATCTGATAAAGTATCGTCTTAAGAAAATTTCCGTCAGGTTATATAATGACAAATGAATATGTTAATTTAATCATCTGGATTCTTGGATTCAGTGTCCTTATTCAAATGTTTAAAAATGATTTATTCGGATTATCAGCTCATTTTAATCATAAATTAATTGGAGTTCCCATGGATATCAAATGTGCTTTCCAAGAAAATATGTGTGAAGATGGTGATATTGATACATGGAGTATCATTTATTTTGTTGCCTATTCAATTATTGGTTATAATTATCCCAATCAGTATCTCGTTGTTTTATTCATTTCCATTCTCGTCGAAATTGTCTCCATGTGGATGGGATACCCAAGTAGAATGATCATGAATCCATTAATTTCAATTACAGGTTATGGTGTTGGTTCTGCTTTTAATAGACGTTAGTAACCTTCGGTAGACGTTAGTAACCTTCGGTAGACGTTAGTAACCTTTGGTAGACGTTAGTAACCTTTGGTAGACGTTAGTAACCTTTGGTAGACGATAAAATAGTAAATTTTGATTTAATATTTTATTTAAGAACATTACCTTCTCTTACCACTCTTCTGGCTTTTGATTGATCGTTCGAATTTTTGTGAAACTGTGTTATTACCAAATCCATTACGATCGAAATTCTTCTTGTATCTAATACTAGTTCCTTTGACCATTTCTCTAATAGTATCAGGTAACATAGATGAAAATTCGCTTTCTTCCTTTCTAATTGGATGACCATCCCAAAGTTTAATGTAAGCTGAATCATTAACTTCAATATTTTTTTCAGAATGAACAATATATGCATAACTAATACCATTAATGAAACGTTGACAATCAGATGTCAGAACTTCACCAAACATATACATTAAAATTCGATTCCAAATATCAAAACCTTTATTCTGTTTTGTCACAACGGTCCATGTCGCGCCATCTTTGTTATGAGGATCTTCCCAGACAGGTGAGATATGAGAACGCATAATAACATAGGTATACATATCAATATTTTTCATAAATCCATGTCCTAATTTCGAATTATCTTTTGGTCTGTTATCTTGTTTCATGAGAAGCATAAACCATAAAGCCTCTTCCATTGTTGTTAATTCACAAATAACAGGATAAACAGTCACATTGTGTTTATAATCAGGATCTCTGGCAAATTTAACAGCCATTAATTGATCATAAATGTAAACTGTCCATTTATCTGGAAGCAGGGTCTTAATGGTAATTTCAAGATTCAAATTCAAAACTGGCTTTCTAACCTCCTTCTTTTTAACTTCTTGAAAATCATTCTCATTACTAGAAAGTGTTTGATTTGATGAATCCATTGTTACTATTGATATAATATTATTTATTTAAACAAATTTACATCAATTTTTTCATGAGACTGTAAGCGGAGCAACCTTTGGTAAGTCGATTGAAATAATGATTCAATTTTTCATTACGGTTTGTAAAAGACGATATTGAAAATAGCAATCAGATACATAAATATCCTCTCAATTTTCATATTCGATGATTCATATTTTTCAATTTTTGCCATATCAATAATCAATTTAATTTTTTTGTCATTATTCATTTTTTTATCATCAATAATGATGTTTGATAAATCATTCAATAAATTAGTAATCGTAATATTTTGTTGTTGATAATATGGCCAAACTTTATCATAAACTTTCTTTGTTGGAATATTCATTTGCAATGATTCATAAATTAACGCCAAAATTTTCGGATGCGTTAGTCCCAAAATACGATAAACAGAATTAAGAGAATCATCATCAATTTTCCCACTAATAATAGATGATATCGATTGTAATTGGTTAATTGCCTTTCTCAAATCTCCTTGTGAAACATTAGCAATTGAATCAATGATTTCTCGATTAACAGTAATTTTCTCCGTCTGACAAATATGTTCTAATTTCTCCTTAATCATCGTCTTTTGCAATGGAAAAAAACGAAAATTAGTACATCTTGATCTCAAAGCAACACCAATTTTGTCAATCTTATTACACAAAAGAACGAATCGTGTACTAACACTGTTACCCTCAATAATCGATCTTAACATACCCTGAGCTTCTGGCGTCATTGAATCTGCCTCATCCATAATAATAGTCTTGAAAATATCTTGTTGACCAACTGGCAAAAAAATAGATGTCCGATTAAAAATAAATTCTTTGATCCGATTACGAATAATTTCAATACCCCTATCAACTGATGCATTGACCTTAATGACCATAAATTTGTAATATTCTTCACCATATATTTCTTTAATACATGCCATAATGGTTGATGTTTTCCCAGTCCCCGATGAACCTGCAAATAACAAATGAGGAAAATTATTAATATTTTTCTTCAGAATAAATTTTTTAATCGTGTTAATAACAATAGTTTGATCCTTAATATCATCCAATCTACTAGGACGATATTTTTCAACCCATGGTAAAAATTCATAATGAATATCAGTTTCTTCCATTTTAATAATTAATAATGTTAATTGTTAAAATAAGAATCAAATTTTTTCCGAAAACTGTAAGTTTGATGAAAATAATTTGTCTTTCAAATTTTTTTGAATGATTTAAAAATTACTAAATCTCATTTGCTGGTTCATCATATTCATTTGATCGACCGACTGACCCCAGTTTTTCTCGAACTTTTTAATTTCGGCATTTTTGCGTGCATTGACAAATGTCTGGTAATTTTTATTGTAATTTTTTGGATCATTTTGCATTAGAATTTCAGAAACAATTTTCTTGTTTGGTGCAACAAGTAAACTAGTAATAACATCATCACTAACACCACCTACTTTTAGTTGATTGGAAGCATCAATTTCTTTGTCAGAAGGTGCACCAATCTGATACAAAAGTAAATCACGCGCAATTGCAGTCATCTTTTCTTTTTCTTCTGCATTTTGGGTATCTTCTTCTTTGATTGGTGTTTTATGAGTTTGTGATTGTAGAATAGCATTCATTGCTAATCTTAATTGTTCTTCTGCTATTTTCAATTGTGCAATTAATTTTTGTTTTTCTAATTCCATTGCGACCGCTGGATCCGATTCAACATCGCCTGGCTTACCACCAGATTGAATGTTCATGATTTTCACTTTATTGAACAATGGAACAAATATTTTATCAACAAAATCAGCAGGATCAAATACATAATATTCTGTCTCTATTTTGATGCCTCTGTTATTCAATTCATCAAATGTAAACGATGTCTGATTTTTATTTTTTGCATTGTAGAAAAATAATGATCTTTGAATAAATTTTTTATCTTGAATAAGTGATTTTACATCAACAATGTTTTTCTGACTATCAATATTATTTGGATACCGATTATGCATCGAAGTTGTTCTCAATCGGTATATATCAATAATCGGTGTTGCAAGTGCTGACGGTATCACAGGTGCTGTGAGTGTTACAGGTGCTGTGGGTGTTACAGGTGCTGTGAGTGTTATAGGTGCTGTGGGTGTTACAGGTGCTACAAATGCTGTCGGTGCTACAGGTGTTGCAGGTGCTACAAATGTTGGCGGTACTACAGGCGTTGTAGTTACTGGTGTAAACAATATTTTATCTTTTGCTTTTGATGCGCCTGTACTAGATAATGAAGGCTCTATTTCTCGAGCACCCACACTCAAATTTGGTACTTGTGTATTAACTCTATTTCTAGGGTTATCTTGTGATTTTGGTAAAGCTTTTAGTGGTGATCTACCATTTACTGCATATACTTCCTCTATTCCTTTTGGAAAATAACCAAATTTACCACTCAAGACAGAAATATCGTCATCTCTAAAAGTAATTTTAAGTGGTAGATAAACAATTCCAGCGCCGACCTTATTACTAAAAAGTACTTGACGCGTACCTGGATAAGGAGTTACTCCTGGTGTAATTGATTTGCCTGTAGGTACATTAATTGTATAATACCATAATTTATTTCCATAACTAATATCGACATTACTAAAAAGATATTTCAATAAATCATCATCAATTTTATTTAATTGTTTCAAATCTGCATATCTAACTTCTTTCGGTTCACCAGCACCACCAGCCATCTCTTTCTGAAAAATATTTACGGATCCCTCGATAACATCAGGTATGGGAAAATTAAGAAGCACATTTCTCTCGGTATCTGTCGCAAAAATTTTCTCGAAATCACTAATAAATGTCGTGAAATTATCGAAAATATTAACACCAGACTCGAATTTCTGAGTACCGCCATTAATAGCAGTAAATTTTTTAATGACATCATCATACTTCGCCAAAAAATTAGTATAATTATTCTTTTTCAAATTGTTAATACTAGTTTTAACATTTTGTTGACTAGTAGTTTTAATGACTGCGGAAAAATCTGCCATTGTTGTCGTACTTGCAATTTTATCTGCATCTCGTTGCAAAGTCTGATATTGTGGTGAATTTACAGTTTGTGGTTGTGTATTCAATAATGATTTTGCTTGTCCGAGTAAAGTTTGAGTTGATAATATTGGAGAGGATGTACCTGATTCTAAAGTTTTCACTTGAGCTTGTATTAACTCCATCATTTTTTGGAGCTGTTTTAGTTGTTCTTCAGCTGACATAATGATTATAAAATTAGGAATAAAATAATTACACAAAAACTAATTCCGCTATTTCTGCCGCCGGTCCAGAAATTTTATGAAATGTTTTACCAACACCACTTATATTACTCCATCTTAAATTGTCCACATCTTTCGGTGTATAAAATGAATTGTTCATCGTTCTCTTTATATCAGTATCATGCCAACTCCTTAATGAATTAGGTTCATAACCAAGAACATACAAATTACCCTGACTCACTTTTTTCGCCTCAGCAATCAATTTATCAGGTTGATCAACAATCTCAATCAAATAAAACAAACCAACAATCATACCAGATTTCAATCCCTCCAAAATAAATAAAATATCACCCGATGAATAATCCTTCTCAACTATCTCGCCGGTTGGTTCAATCAAAACAAATTTATCTCGATTAAAAATAACAATTGGTAGTTGAGTTTTTGTTTGTTTCTGTTTCATCATCGTCAAAATTTTATTCTCTCTCGTTTTTCTTGTCGTATTATCAAGAATTTTATCCATAATAATGGGTCCAACATAAATAATAACTAAAACAATAACAATGATGATGATTATTGTACGTTCAGACATTTTCGTTAAATTATACTAATAAAACAGATGAAAAATAAACTTATCAATGTCTTAATGTTTCTTCTTGGATCTTATTATAAACTCGTCACCTTGTTCTATCGTCATATTCTCGGACATTTTGTTTGGATTAAAAAACAAAATTCAAGTGGTATTCGCGAATCTTTTGTCTATTACGGTAATGCAGATTTACTCAATGAGGATATTTATATTGTCACCATCTATTGTGAATATACCTTCCAGTTTATAATGAAAGATCATCCAGCCAAATTGAAATACTTCACAACGCAAGAGATTATTAAATGTATCACAGAAATACCCTCAAAAAATAATTTTGGTCTTGATACAGTAAAATTCGAAAGTGCATATCTTATGAAGAAAAATACCAATCTCAATATTCTTGACGAAATAGCACTGTATCATACACCGAATACAAAATTAACAATGGTTGACTTTACTGATTTCACAACGAAACATGTATGGTCTGATGATCTTACATTTTCGGATATCTTTTTCTAATTTTTGATTTGTTTATTAACAAACCGAAAATGACGTTCAATTAGCAAATTGTTTTCATCAAATCTTAAGGTTTTCCGATATCGAAATTTGTAAATTGTTTTCATCAAACCGTGAGGTTTTCCGAAAAAATTTGAAATGTTCCATTTGCAAATTGTTTTACTCGACATTCTGTCTCCTAGAAAAATTTGATACAAATTTTCATAAATCAGATAAAAACTACTTACCAAATATAGATTAGATGAGCTACTTAAATCTAAGTCAACCGCATAGGATATCATCTATAAAAAGAGTAGCTCATAAAGTTTTAACGAATGACGATGTTTTAATTAGTTCTGCCATTCCAACACAAGCTGGATTAACTGTGGCAGAATTGTACAATGGTCCAGATCGTGTACCGTTTGGTCCCCAAGATAAGAGAATGGGTACTTCGGATTCTCATGATCCGTGTGATACATGTGGTTTGAACTACAAAAATTGTATCGGGCATAGCGGTCATATTGAATTAACTGAAGCAATCTATGCATTTCAATTTTTGAAATATGTCAAAGGATTTGCATCGTGTTTTTGTTTTCATTGTGGTAAATTGATTATTAGTAAGAAGAACAGCAAGCAAATTACCAAAATCTTGAAAAACAAAACACTTCAGAAACGATATGCTGAAGTTCAGAAAGAAATCAAGAAAATTAATGATTGTCCTCATTGTGGTTTACCTGTCATGAAAATTTTGGTCAAGAAAGAACAAGATTCCATTAATCTCGTCGCCGAACCAAACAAGAAAGCAGGCAACAACGACGATGAAGCCAAATTTTCAGGGCGAATTCTACAACAAAATTTATCTGCTAGTTTTCTCATGAAACAATTCTCCCGATTATCCAATGAAGATTGTTTTGTTATGGGTGTTAATCCCTATCTTTCTCATCCGAAAGACATGATGATTCTCTATCAAGCCGTACCACCAATTCAAGTCAGACCATCCGTCAAATTAGATATCAAGAATATTGGTATGATGGATGATGGTTTGACACATTTCATTGCTGATATGATTAAGCACAATGAAGAATTAAAGAACAAGAAAGGTGATGGTACTCTTAATCGTAGTATTCTTGATCAACCTGATTATCAAGCCATGCAACAAGCTGGTATTCGAATTTATGATTCTAATGTTGTTGCCTTTGCCAAGACTCAACCGAAGAACAATGGTAAAGAAGCTAAGTCTATTAAGGCACGTCATAAGGGTAAGGAAGGAAGATTCAGAGGTAACATTTCTGGTAAGAGAACCGATCAATCAAGTCGTTCTGTCATTACTCCTGATCCGCAAATGTCTATTAATCATGTCGGTTGTCCACTCATGGTCGCTCGAATTTTGTCATTCCCTGAGTATGTGATGGAACAAAATTATGATACGATGGTTAATTTGGTGAGAAATGGTAACACGAAGTATCCTGGTGCCACGAAAGTTGAGTCATTCGAAATTAATGAAGATGGTTCTATGATTAGCAGACCCTTCTATATTCGTAAAGGATCTGAAATGAAAATCAACATTGGAGATATTGTTCACAGAAATCTTGTCAACGGTGATCCAGTTATTTTCAACAGACAGCCATCACTCCATAAGCTGAGTATGATGTGTCATTTCATTAGAGTTATTGTCGGATCAACTTGGTTTACATTTCGTCTTAATGTTGGTGTCACTGAACCATACAATGCTGATTTCGATGGTGATGAAATGAATATGCATGCACCGCAAACACTTATCACAGCAACAGAATTGGTTGTTCTTTGTGATTCAGGAAAGAGAATGATTACACCAAAAGACAGTGTTGTCGTTATTATGCAGAAACAAGATGCCATGACTGGATTTAGAATGATTACTGGTTCTGATATTATGATTGATTGGAAAGATGCCATGGATTTCATGATGGAAACCGATAAAAGACTAACAGGTACGATTCCTAAGAATTCATTAGTTTCAGGTCGTTATTTATTCAGTCAGATTATTCCAAAACAAGTGAACATTCTCAGTAAATCCGAAAGTGGTAAGATTGATGCACGTATCATTAATGGTTTGATGACTCATGGACAATACAATTCTAGTAAATCAAAGACACTGACTCAGCAAATTTGGTTCACTTGTGGTGCAACGGAAACAAGGAATTACTTGGATAATGCCCAAAGAGGTATTCTAAATTGGCTCACGAAGTATGGTTTTACCCTCGGTATTAAGGATTTGATTATGCCTAGTGGTGTATTAGATACAATTACTGAAATCATCATTAGTGGTCTGAAAGCTGTTGAGAACAAGATTACAGAATACGAGAATAATCCTTACAGTATGAAAATGGACGTTTTTGAAAGGATGTTGACTCAAACACTGAGTGTTATTAACAGCACATATGAGGAATTGTTGCAAAACACCATGAAATCCGGAAATGGTATGGATGCGATGATTAATTCTGGATCAAAGGGTAAAATGGATAACATTACTCAAATTATTGGTTGTGTTGGCCAGGCTGATTATGAAGGTGGTCGTATTCCCAGAAAGTATGCCGATAACAGAATTTTGCCTTATTTCAGTCAACATGATGATAGAGGAAGTGCTCGTGGATATTGTGTTGGTTCTTTCTTTAAGGGATTGGGACCAGCTGAATTCTATTGTCACACTATTAATGGAAGAATTGGAATCATTAATACAGCTGTCAGAACAGCGAGAACTGGATATTTGCAGAGAAGAATTGTGAAATTGTGTGAGGATATCAAGGTTTTCTATGATCGTACAGTCAGAAATGCTAATGAGAAGATCATTACACTTGTTTATGGTGGTAATGGTGTTTCGACTGAAAAGCAGATCCAACAGAAAATTGACCTGATTCATTACAATAATGCACAAATTAGAGAGAAATTATGTTATTCGAAGCAAGAATTGAAGGAAATTGACATTGATGAAGAATCAAATGAGAAATTCTACAAAAAGGTTATTTCTTTGAGAGATTCTTTGAGAGCTATTCAAGTCAAGATTAGTCTAGTGAAGAATGTGTTGATCGATAAGTATATGATGCCAGTGGATTTGCAACAACGCGTCATTGATATCGAAAATCAACCACACAGAGATAACAAGACCATCGTGGAAGCAAGTTATGTCATTAAGCAACTGAAAGAAATGTATTCAGGCAAATCGTTCCAAGTGAATGTCAACAGCGTCGAAGATGACAACATTAACAAGATGCTTTTGAAAATTTATTTGTTTGATACTTTATCACCGAAGAAGTGCACACATATTTACAAATTTAGCAAGAAGGAATTTGATAGTATTTTTGCTTATTACAGGAAGGCATTCTTGCAAGCTTTGATTGAACCGGGTGAGATGGTTGGATTGATCGCGGCACAAAGTATTGGTGAGCCTGTGACACAGATGACACTGAAGTCTTTCCAGAAGACTGGTTTTGGTAAATCAGTGACATTGGGATTACCGAGATTTGAGGAAATTTTGAGTGTGACCCAGAATATCAAGACACCAATGTGTACTATTGCGATTGATCCGAAATTTAACACTGATCTTGCGATTGTGAGGAAAATCGCAGCAAATATTAGATACACAAAATTCCGTGATTTGATTATCAATGCGAGTATCATTTATGATCCAAATCCGAACAAGAAGTCAAGTTACATGCATCAAGACGGTACGACGAATATTTATGAGTATGACAACATCAAATCAGGATGTCATTCTGATATTGAATCATTGCCATGGATTTTGAGAATTAGATTATCGAGAGAAAGAATGCTGGAGAGAAAGGTGACACTTCATGATATTCAGACTAATTTCTGTGTTAATTGGACAAGTAAGTTTGATGATAGCAAATCATTGAAGAAGGATATTAAGTATCGCAAAGTGATGGAGAAAATTACCAAGGTTGGTATTACGTCGAATTACGATAATTCGGAAGTACCGATTGTTCATATTAGGTTTAATGCTAATTATTATGACTGGAATGATTTGATTAAATTCCAGGATTACATTATTGAGAAGTTCAATATCAAGGGTATTACCAATATTGTTGAATCAGATATTCTGTCACAACCATATATTGTTTATGATGATGAAGGTAATGAAATTCAGAAAGAGAGATATATTATTGAAACTGAGGGTATTAATAACAAAGAATTGGCTCAAATTCACGGTATTGATATGTCAAATACTGTTTGTAATGATATTGTTAGTTATTATCATCGATATGGTATTGAGGCATATAGACATGCACTGATCTTGGAATTCAAGAAGACCATCGAGGAAGGTGGTGCTAGTACCAATTACCAACATGTTGAACTATTGGCAAATAATATGTGTCATTTGGGTTCACCATTGGCAGTTAATCGGCATGGAGCGAATCGATTGGATACTGATGTACTTGCAAGGGCAACATTTGAGGAGCCAACTGATCATCTGATTTCGGCGGCCGTTTTTAACCAGATCGATTATGTGAGAAACTTCTCATCGAAAATTGTGGTTGGTGAATTGATTAATGGTGGCACAGGTGTTCTTGATGTTTTACTTGATCATAACAAGATTGCAAGTTACAAACCAAATGCTGAGAAGAAAGAAGTATCCAGAAAGAAGGTATCAAAAGCCGGAGAAATTGCCAAGAGCAAGAAGAAATAATTAATTGAGAATATCTTTATTTTCCATTAATATTTAATTTTTTAGGATTACCTTTACGATTACCTTTACGATTACCTTTATGATACTGTAACGATTACCTTTACAATCATGGGACTATGGCCTCTAAAAAAAATTGAAAAAAAAATTATTTGAAAATAAAGCAATTTAAATAAATAGATCAAAGCACATATCATGGGCAAAAACTCAAAGAAGAAGGATCTTGAAGACTCTGACGCTGAGGAGATTGTTGAGAAGAAGGACAACAAGAAGAAGGACAAGAAGAACAAGAACGACGATTCCGACGACGACACTCCCAAGAAGAAGGACAAGAAGAAGAAGGACGATTCTGATGATGACGAACCCAAGAAGAAGAGCAAGAAGAAGGACGATTCTGATGATGACGAACCCAAGAAGAAGAAGAAGGGTGGAGATGATTCTGATGATGATACACCAAAGAAAAAGAAGAAGGATGATTCCGATGATGATGAACCAAAGAAGAAGTCTAATTCGAAGAAGGGTAAATCGGATGATGGTGTTGAAGTTGAGTCTAATCTTCAGATGCCTGTTGATAAGGTTGATGTGAAATTCTTGATTGTTAAGCCGATGACAACTGATCCTGTTTTTGGAACAAGTTCTCAATTGTTGTATGATGATCCGATTAAGGGTGAGCTTCCATTGACACTTCAGCTTGACAGTACGAAATTGAACACGATTAAGTCTGGTATTCCTCAGATTCATGACAAGTATGCACCAACTGATGATAAGAGACAATTTTTGAATCATCCACTTGATATTACCACTGCAAATGGTAAGAAGCAATTGAAGGCATTTAAGAAGATTGATGAATTCATGAGTTCGAAGGAAACAAAGAAGACTATTTTTGGTGATAAATACAAGAATGCTGTTTACATTCCTTTGGCTAGAGTGCCTAAACCAAAGGAGAAACTTGATCGAAATGGAAAGCCGAAGACATTGGTTCCTTTCTTGAAGTGTGTTTTTAAATTCTCGCGTGGTGGAAAGCCTGATGATGATGATGACGATGATGATGATAAGAAAAAGAAAAGCAAAAGCAAGGATAAGAAAAAGGGTAAGCAGACACTCGAAACTTACATTACTGTTGACGGTAAGGAGCCGAAGAATGAAGATGGTGAACCATTGAAATTGGCATCAATGACTGATGTTGAAACTATCATTCCTTGGGGATCAACTATCAAGCACATTATCCAGATGCGTTCTATTTGGATTGGTGAGGAAGATGAAGACGGTCGTATTAAGTACACACTGAGGATTAGAATCATTAAATTGGATACTGTTCCAGGAAAGGGAAGGTCAAACCCGAAGACTATGAAATTTTTGGATGAAGGTGAAAACTTTGATGAGGATGCTGGTGAAAAGAAGAAGAAGAAGACCAACAACAGAGGGAAGAAGGACAGTAATGATTCTGATGGCGAATAACCATCAGCATAAATTGTGAATTAATAATAACATATTTGATCAAATGCGTTATTATAAAGGACATTAAGTCTAAATAAATCATAAATGGATAAAAAAAATAAACTCAAGATTGCTTATCACGCTGATGAAGCATTTATTGAAAGTATAAGTATTGGAAATCAGAGAATTGAGAATTCGATTTCACTTCTTCTTGATGGGCAAAATTACAAGGATATCAATGCAACATTTGAGTTTGAAAATGTTATTGTGAGAGATATAATTATTGATGAAAAATCACCTGAGTATTGTTATTGTATTGTTTCTATTTCTGATACACCTCAAAAGAAGTTCTGCGATAATCTTGATACAAAAGTTGTCGATCTTATTAAAAAGGATGCGCACAAAAACAAATATTTTCAGAACAAGGGTAAAGGTCCCGCGAGACATATTTCTAAATTTCGAGTTGATGCGGGTCATTATTTGATTAAGTTGTTGTTTTATTTGCCGGTTGTGAGATTTGTTGGAGTGAAGAATGATCAGATTTTGTCGCTCAAGGGAAAGAAGATTGATTTGATTATGCAGGCACAGAGTATTTGGATTGATGATCAGAAAAATGAATGTGGTCTTATTTTTATGGTTCATAATGTGAGATATTTTAATGAGCGTGTGAGTCCATCATATGAGTTTTCGAAGAATTATCAGAGTGGAGAATTTGATCTTGAGAGACGTATTTATGATACAACTAATAGTTATGATGAATTTGAGCCGTCTAAGGTTTCTAAGGAGAGGGAAAAGAATAACATTAGTGGTAAAATGTTGTCAGAATTGGAATTCCGTGATGAAAAAAGTGAAAAGGTGGGTCGAAAATATAAATCTGAAACGCCTTCGTTCACAAGAAATGATGGAGATAATTTTAGTAACTTTTTCCCAACGAGTGAAAAAACGGATGGGTTTTTCTGAGGAACATTTTGTGTATTTTAATTAAATTGTAATAAAATTTAGAATTTAATTAGATAGTAGTAAGTGCGTTATGATGCGTTTTGTTCTTAAAGAAACGAACCCCGATTATCCGGATAAATTTACAGCAAAGGAGAATGAAATTTTAGGTAGATGTAAAAAATTCTATACGACCAAAGCATCGTATTTAGAAATAGTCTTAGATATCATTGATACCAAAAGTGAGACTAGTTTATCACTAAGGGCACTTGATTGGTTTGTGACTAATTATTCGAAGAAATTTGATACGTATTTTAATTTGAGAACACTAGATGGTAACCTGAAAAAATTCTGCGCACATTATCAATACAAGACAGAATTGAAAATGTATACAAAGGATCATTTCGATCCATTTTGTCGTAAGAGGAAAATTATGTGTTATTATGAGAAAGATGATTGGAAGATTAAATTTAAAGCATCTATTGGACAATTGAATTTTTTTAAATGGGCAATCAAGAATAAGGTCATTGATTATGTCATTAAACATCTCGAAAAAATTAAAGATGATCAAAAGGAAACAATACGTCTAACAGATGAAAGAAAGAATACGGAAACGGAAACAGATTCTGATGAAGAAGCATCTCATAAAAAGAAAACAAAGAGACAACCATTAACTTCACCGAAAAATGTTATTTCATTTAACTCAAACAAGAAGAACTCATTCATGCTTGATTTGGAAGATACATAATTTTTTATTGTTATTATGATACTAATAAAAAATTTGTTTTGATTTTTGAATCAGTAATCGACAAAGAATCATATTTTAAAAAATTGATTTAAAATAATAATTATTATCATGTTTAATGGAAGAAATCGAAGAAGTATCAAGTAAGTTGACTGATCTTTATGCTAAACAAATGAAGTACATGCAAAAATTAGATCAGTTGTTTGAAGATGTTCCGAAAAAGAAGATCAAGACAGTCATAACACCTGTTTTTGTGAGAGAAGTACCTCCTCGAAAACTAGCTAAGTTACTTGGTATTGATAGAGACAAGGAAATTGCCAAAATAGATGTTGGAAGGAAATTAATTCTGTATTGCAAACAACACAATTTAATTTCACAATCAGTCATCAAGTGTAATGAACCACTCAAATCAATTTTTGATGAAGACACAATTGAAATTTATCGCATCCAATATTATCTCGATGCATTTTACCTAGAAAATAAAGCAAACAAGAATGATTAAACCCTTTCGCGAAAGTAACTAAGCCCGTTCGCGAAAGTAACTAAGCCCTTTCGCGAAAGTAACTAAGCCCTTTCGCGAAAGTGACTAAGCCCGTTCGCAAAAGTAACTAAGCCCTTTCCATACGTTCTTTACTAATAACTGGTTTCGTTTGATTTGGACCAGAATCAAGAATAAGAGAATAAGATTTTACTTGTGCATACGATAATGGTTTAATTCTGTATTTTATTTGTGGTAATCTGGCAAACACGGAACCAAATGAAACATTATATCCGAGTAAAGGATTATCAATAATATTTTTAATGTAATCAATTTCATCTTGATAAAATAATATTTCCGGTTTACCATTTTTAAGAATATTCTTAAAATTGTAAATGATTTTATCAATCAATTGATTATTACTCATGTATTGATTGTTAATCGGTGTGTTTTCAAGATCTTCTTTTTTCAGAACAGCATTAGTGTAAACATCCGTCTCTCCAAGATCAAAAACATACCTTTCTAAATCAATAAATTGAATCATCTTTCCAGGTGGAATATACCATTCATATTTGACACCACCAGAAACAATTGTATAATGTCTCCAATAGTTGACCGTAATATAGGCGACATTACCGAAATGATCATCAGTAAAAATAACTCTACCAACAACAGATGAAACTAATTTAGCATAAAAATACTCAAATATCATTCCAAGATCAATCCTATCTTTGGAATTAATATTTTTCTGATTCGTTTCATAAATATCCATAAATGTTCCTTCAATCTGAGCCAACTCGAAAATTCCAAACCTCTGATTTTTATAAATATCAGGATGAGCAATGTATTCATTCATCCATTTCTTGTTAAACGGTTTCTTACCACTCTTCTGTCTTTTCTCAGCATATGGTGCATACATATTAACAAATTCATCATGTTCAAATAAGAATCCCTCAGTAATTAAACATTCAGCAATACAGTTAAATGTCGGACAATATTGTTGCAAATGCTGTTTCGTAAAACAATACATAAATGCCTCCTTGTAATAAATAGCAATATTCGGTGATTCAATATCACGACCAATACTGATCTCATCACTCTCCTTCACAGCATACATATCTTGCACCGGAAACTTCAAGGGTGAAATTTTAATAATCAATGGCATGTCATTTCTTGTTGCCTTGATAATAATCGTCGGACTAAGATCACCACCACCAAAAAATGTCACATTCGATAACAATGATCTGTAATAATTGACATCACTATCACCATTACCCACAATAATACTGGCAATCTTTTCACCATTTGTATTAACCATAGACGAACCACCAACAAGTTTGATCACATTTTCCAACAATAAATTCATGTAATCAGGTCTGACAAGAATACCAGTTGTCTTATTCAATCTCTGAGCAAGAATAGCAGAACCAAAATTGTTACCAGGTCCAATTGCCGTCGTCGAATTATCCATATCAAAAACATTATTCGAATAAATTTGTAATGTATAATAAAAATTTTTGACAAGATGGATCATATCATCAGTCAAATGATCAAATATCTGACATGTACCACTTTGATACTTACATATATTATCTAAACCGTTATTCATTCTGTTTTCCAATAATTATATATTGACGATAAATTAATTACTTTTGAGCAATAACAATTGCATTATGATTCTTCAAATCCATTTTACCATATTCAATCGTTTCATGAAAGAAATCTTGATCACTATTTCCTGTCACCAAACAATGCTTCCACAAAATATTACATGGAGATTCACTAATCACAATTGCATCACGACAATCTGATTGTTCCAACATCACAACTAACTCAAAATAACACATACATGTATTATAAATAAGACAATGCTCACCATTGTTTTTAATCACATAAACTGTTAATTTTTTAATCATGAAATATTGAGTATTAACCAATTGTTTCGCATTAGAAAAATTATATGACTCATTACCCACATGTACCGTGTTCGTCATAAAATCGATACTCAAATCTTTTCCATTTTTCATTTCACTCAGTGTCAGGATTTGTTTCCCCTTCTCATACAATAACGTACCATGAATCGTCTGAATAGATGTTAATTTTTTTTGTTCAATAGTCGAACAGACAACAGGTATTTCATGATTATACGACACTAAATAACCAGTATCGATCGTTGTCGTAAAATTACTACCAATGACAATACCATTATGAGTAATATTTTCAACCAATTGCTCGACAGTTGAATCACAACAGAGAAACGTTGTTGCATAATTGGCATTAGGTAATTTAATCATCAACCAATCCATCTTTCTTTTGAGAACGACCACATCATTTTGTGATGAAACAAATGGTTTAGTTTCATCTATAATGGAAACGACAATATTATCGGTGACACTCATATTATAATTAAATCATAAAATTCATTCATGGTTTAATTAAACATTTGTCACATGGATTCTTCCAGAAAAGAAGGAGAACGCATCTGAGACTTGAAGTGACAGGATACGAGAGTTGAGTGCATATGGTAGACCAGTTACCGGGTTAATAGGTGGAGGTGGCACAACGAAAGTACCAGTAAGTGAAATTTGTGGGATAACATTAGTGTAGAATTGTGCCGGAGTTGTTCCATAAGTTGTGAAGTTAACTGGGATTTGTGGTAAACCAGTTGTTTTGACAATCATTTGATTCCAAGTAATCGTTAATTGTGGTGAGTTAACTGTAATTTGTCCTGTAGCATTTTGTTCAACAACAACTGCGCTCGCGAGTGCCGGAATTGAGGCAACGACAGGTGGTCCAGTCGCACCAGGTCCGGGTGTTAAGTAATTAATGAAAGGAACACCATTGGCATCTGAAGCAGTGTTAACACGCAATTGAACTGTAAAATTAACTTTGTAGGAACTTTGATAATTAGGCAAATTCAATCCTACTCCAGTCATTGTTCCAATAGTAATAGGAAGAATCTCAGCTGAAATATTTGTTCCGTTATTTGATTCCAAAATATACGGAAGTGTTGTCACAGTTGTTGGCAAAGTAGGAACACTAGCCACAGCATACAAGTATGTCGTCTCACCAACTGTCGCACTAATAGGATTAAAATAATAAGTCACATCACGAACATAAGGTACTACTGGAGGACAAGGAGTGATACATGGAGTGAGACAAGGAATAACACAAGGGTTTCTTGGAGGACAAGTTTTGGTGCAAGGATTTGGGCAATTAACTGGCACAAATGAATATCTTGTTGAACTAACACCACCCTCAATGATGGTAATGGGAAGATACTGATAACCAATAATTGTTAATGGAGTAGGAGGTGAGGGAACTGGTCCATAAGCAAGGTAAGGAACCAAACCTTCACAATTACTTCCCGGAATAGGTTGCAGAATATAGGTGACTTGAGTCTGGTCATTTGCCGTGGCAACAATGGGAATAGCTACGTTATTTGGATCAACTGGTTCATAAATATATTTGGCAATTTGTTTCTTGAAATAATAACGATAGATCTGAGTTCTTTGGTTAGATTCAGGGATAAGATACCAGACTAAAAGTGGCACACCATTCAAGCGAGTACGGAAAAATCTGACGTAATAACCATCAAAAACGATACATGGTGGAGGATAATCAGGGAAAAAATTAGGAAAGCGCCTTGCTAACAAGCCAGACGAATTACCTCTCTGGAAATTTCTATTCGGTGCATATCCTGGAGCAAAAATGGAAGATTCCACTAGAGCTTCTTCTCCATATGTCTCATAAGAAACATCTTCAAATTCTTCGATTTCATATCCATCATTATTATCGAATTCAAAGATCACTTCTTCACTCATTTATTGCTTTAATAGATAATTATATAATATTTGTCATTTAATTAAATGTAAAATATTATTTTGTTTGCTTAAAAACCACCACCGAATCCACCTCCGAAACCAGCTCCTCCTCCGAAACCAGCTCCACCACCGAATCCACCACCACCGAAACCGGCTCCACCACCGAAACCACCACCACCGAAACCACCTCCACCAAATCCGCCACGAGAGAACCTGCCACCATCGACACGAGATCTGATATCATCAAGACTTAGTCTTTCGGCGCTAATACCATCTCCATAACCAAATTCTTCTTCGAGAACAAATTCGCGCTCGCGTCTAGGACCAGGGCCAGGACGACGACAAGGGTCGCATGGACGAGGGCGAGGACGGGGTCTAGGAATAGGAACTGGAATGGGATATGGTTCAGGTACGGGGACAGGCACAGGAAATGGACGAGGACGTCTAAATTCCAGGAATCGCCTTCTAAGTTCATCAATTTCAAATTGTTGGAAGAACTGGTTGTCAATTAATTCTGAAACAACAAGATCAACTTCACTCAGATTAGCACCGAGGGAATCAATGGTTAAGGCTTGTTCACGAAGTCTCCTGAGAAGAAGGGGAACGATAAATCTCCTGAACCTTCCATCTCTTTCTCTACCAAATTCAAATCCACTCTCAATGAAGACTTCACTCAATCCTCCTGCAAATAATTCTTCATCAAAACCAAATCCACCGCGGAATCGATTAAATAACTGACCACGGCCACCGAATCGGCGACTGAATCTATCTCTAAAACCACCAAATCTATCGAATGATCCGAATCCACTCATTTATAAGTTAAAAAGAGAATTTATTTGGTTTAATCATTATTATTCGACTGGTAAATCCTCCTTCTTAATGATGCCTTGGTCAACCAACGATCTAATCGTTTGATCAATTTCCTTCATTCCTTTCTCACCCATTTTCTGTTGTTCTTGATAAAATTCAATATAGTCTTGTTTAGTCTCATCAAACGTTTTGCCATCAACATTTTTCAATCTTCTAACGTATGATTCTTTATATTTATAATTTTCAAAATGTTCGTCATGTTTACGATCATCATATTCCATTTTCAGATAAGCATTAATTCTTTTTGAATCTTTCTTCTTTTTGGCTAATTCTTCATGAAAACGTCCGATATTTTTATTTTCCATCATTGTTCTTTTATCACGTGCATCAAAAATAGTCATATCAGATTGTTTAATTTCCTCAACTCTCTTGTTAATTTTATGATCATGCATAATAATCTTATAAGGTTCATTAGTCAATGTAAATTGTTTCACAAGCTGATTCTGTTTCTTATCATATTTGAATTCATCCTTCAATTTATCAAGATTGGCTTTCACTTCAGTATTATCAAAACTATTTTCAGTATTAATGGGTTTCAACAATTCCTTAATAACATCTGATTTTTTCATTTTCGTATCATTTAGACGACTTAAATCCTGATAATCATTCTGTTTCTTCTTCTCAGTTCTTCTGACAGCTTTACCCTGAATATTTTTGGGTTGATCTGCAGAAGTATTTGTCGGACCATTCGATCTTTGCCATCCGTAATCGCGTTTCGAATTATTATCTTGTTTTTGTGCGTTGGCAATTTGATTCACTTGAGAACTGACGAGTGGATTTTTGTCGATTAGATCATTACCCTTAAATGGCACACGAGATGTCTGACTAGCCATTTCGTATTTTTGCAATAAAATATTACTTCCACGATAAAATCCATTTTTATTATCCATTAATTATAAAATTATTATATATTAATTGTTAGTGATTAACATATTTAATTTATAATTAAAATGTTATTATTAGTTAGGTATCGACTTACACCGTAAAAAAGTAAATTATTCTAATTTCAATCAGAAAAAAATTGAACTTTCATTTATTTAATTAGTGTTACAACTGAAAGATAAGTGAAATGGGTATTAGAGGATTAAAGACGTTTTTGATGAACCGTGCCAAAACTGGTATTCGGCATCATGCATCAGTGAGGGAGTTTGTTGTGGCTGAGAATGTGAGGCTTGGAGCTCAGAATTTTATTGTTGGAATTGATGCAAGTAATTTCTTAATTAAATACATTGCGCATGCAGATCGAACTGAGCCTGCTTTTTTTAAGCAGATCATTTCGTCGATTACTGCAGGAATGTATCCGATTTTCATTTTCGATGGTAAAGCACCACTCGCCAAGGGAGCGACGATTAAGAAAAGACAAAAGAAAATGGAAAAGAACAAACAACAGTTCAATGAATTGAGATCGAAAATTCAAAATTATGAAATGTCTCTTTATATTGAAGAGAGCAAGGAGCCTAATCCTGTCTCTTTTGACAGTTCATCTTGGGAAAGTAATGATGATTGGGACACAGTTAGTGTCGTTCCAGTTCAATCAGATTTGAGTGATAGTTCGACTGATACGGATGAAGTGATGATTGTTCCTGATTCTATGGATATTGATCACATGAGTGAAAGAATTTGTTCGAAGCCAATTCAGATTGTTCCTCATGATAATATTAGTTTGACGCAAATTAACAACAGTGAGGAATACAAATTATTGAAGACTGAATTGGAGAAATGTCGGAAGAGAACACGCAAATTTGATCAGACAGACATTGATAATCTGAAGGCATTTTTAGATTTTGTGAAGATTCCACATATTACTGCACCTGAGGAATCAGATAATTTGATGGCAGAATTGTATAAGGAGAAGATTATTGATTTTTGTTTGACGGATGATTCTGATATGTTGCCGAAGGGTTGTGGGAATGTGATTCAAATTACATCGTCAAAAGATACTGGTTTTGGAAAGAATGGTCCGAGTGTCACACAATATATTCTCGAAGATATTCTCATTGAATTGGAAATGACATTTCATCAATTTGTTGACTTCTGTATTATTCTAGGATGTGATTATTTCGAAGACATTGTGTTATCTGATGATCCACAAACAACGTATGAAATTTTCATGAAGTATCCATCAATTGAGCAATACGTCAAGGAGTATCGAAGTAATGCTTCAGCGTATATGGAGCAAATTGTTAATTCGAGAAAAGAATTTATGGATTTTAACATCAATTTGAATGGTATGAAACGTATTCGAAGAGACAATACGAATTATTATTTTAAGTTTTCGATTGACAAAATTATTGATTATTTTGTTACGCATGGCATTATTTATGACAAAAATTACATGAAATCATGTGAGAAGTTGACGTATAATGCTAACAAAAATTTAAAATATGATTGGATATTCAGTATATATGACGGATAATAACCCTGATACCTCATTGCATAATGATGACGATGAAATCGAAGAAGTGCAAAATAAAATTGTTCAGTTAGGTGGTTTTTCATTTGATCCTGGTGCTATGTTATCAGCATTTTTTAGTGACGATACATACATGGCATTGAAACATATTATTAGGACAACAGCCAAAACTGGATTAGGTGTTGGTGCGATCGCTGCGACAGGTGGTGCTGGCGGTGATGTTATTGTTAATTCAGCGTTTGCTGTTCAATCAGGACTTGGTTTTAGTCAAGATACGATTGAATTAGTGAAGTCAATGAATGAAATGAAAGATTTATTTGATCATTTATTTTATTTTACGGCGGAGAAAGTACCATTACGATCGAAATTATTACTTGATATGGGATTAGATCAATTTAAGGATGATTTTCTGGTCATTCTAAAACAACATATTGGCAAATACGATACGAAAACATTAGATAAAGTGTATCAAAAAATAATTAGTGTTATGGATCGACTAACAACTGTCTTATCAGATTGGTTATCGACTTTATTTCCTGATACAGCCGGATTAGTGGGTGAAGTGGTGAAGAAATTTCTCGATAATGTTGTTCGTCATGGTTTTACATACACGTACAATTTAATTTCTGTTATTCCTCCTAATTTGCAAGAAATGTTGACGAATCCATTTGCTTTGAAGGAAATGATTCATAAGGCGATTGATTTACTGGAAAGGTTATTGACGAATCTTAATCCTGCAGATATGGCGAATTTATTGAAGGTTATTGCAGATCAAGTTGGTAAAGTGAGTTCACCAACTGGTCATATCTTAAATTATGGTGCTCAATTTGCCAGTCATCTCACTAAATACAATAATTTCAAATTCCCTTCAATAGTTGATGGTTCGAAGATGATTAAATATTTACTTGATACATACATTAGACCAAATATTGAGTTTGGTGTTAATTTGTTTGATCAATTATTGCCACTTTATTTTATGTTTGTCTTGTATATGGAAGAATACCCGATTATTAGACAACAATTTATTGCTCAAAAAAAATAAATAATCATTTATTTTTTTTAAGATTTATGAGGAGACAACAACGAAATTAAATTATTTTACCTCATAGTATCCACATGTCTTAAGTGAGATATTGGGTTTTGATAGTTTAGAACAATAGATTGTCAAGAAATTCCTTCTGAACAATTCGACAATTTTCGCCATGTCAGATGATTTGATGTTTTTGTCGAACCAGATTCTGATACAATAACCTTCTTGGAAAAAGCGATAATCTGTTTTTCTGCCATTATTTTCGGCAACCCAAGTCTTTTGAATACCAACACCAATGATTCTTTTTGAATACTCTTCCATACCTGGTAGACACCTGCAAGCACAATACGCAACTAATCTTGGTAGCATACCGTTTAGAGAAGAGAAATCATCAGTTTCAACAAAATTAGCAAACATTTCATTGTAGCAAATTTCTTTACCGAAACTATTGATGGTTGTCAATTTCGGCATATCTTTTGGTTCATCATCACCAAAGTAGAATAGCCATCTTGGAAAACACTTGTTGTATTTTGAGACTGCATCTTTGGCATTTTCGATTTGATCTTTCTCTAGATGTGAAGTATGACGTGACAATGTGTTGATGGTTTGGACAGCTTCATTGATGATCCTCTTATTTTTTCCGGGATCCTTCTTGTCATTCAAAGTACTGTACATAATGTCATTCATGTTCATTCGAATGATGTAGAACAATCCTTCAAGATCGAGACAAATATTACTAATTTTCATATGGGTCACTTTTTCATCATCTCGATAAGAAAACCCAAAATACATCTTGCTCGGAAGTCGAGTCTTTATGCTAACTTGTTGTGCCATTGTTAATGCTTTAGATGAATTAATATGGATTATAAATGGAAGTTACTTTTTCAATTTTTTTAAGACCATTACCTTAACAATTACTCAGACTATCACCAATACTACTACTGCGACGATTCCTGGACAACGATGATGATTCCTGGACGATTCCTGGACGACTACGATCAAGACTATTATTAAAAATGATTTGAAGAAATAATTTTTAGTTTTAGGAAAATAACCATAATCACTCAAATAATGATTGTAGAAGTTGTTACATTTGACCGTAACTAAAAATTATTTCTTTAAATCATTTTTAATAATAGTCGTCTTGGTAATCGTCTAAGTCGTCGTCTTGGTAATCGTCTAAACAATAAAAAAGTTGATAATTGTAATACAAAAATATCACAATTATCAAATGCCATCGAAAGCACAGACACCTGACAATAAGTGGAGGATACCTATTAAAATGATATGTGGTCGAGTTATCTATTCTAAAGAAACATTTAATACACTCGAGGAAATGATCAAACATATAAATGCTAAGAATCAACTCCAAGAATCATCATTGTAATTTTCGATGAACCTTTCTGAAAGACACATGTTAGTACCAATCAGATTAAATATGGTATCTGTTATTTTTGTTACCTTACCATCTGTTATTTTCTTGATATCATGTTCTAATTTATTGAGAATGTCAAGTTGTTGTGTGAATTTATGAAGATAATTAAGATAGTTATCTGTTTTTTCAGTATGTTTAATGGTAAATAACAATTTATGACAATGTTCATCCATCATTCTTTTTTTCGAAACATCAATGGCTTCGACAATCTGGAAAAATGGCTGGATAATCAATGTCTTTTTTTGATATTTCATAAATGGAATCTCCAAAATAAAACCATAATAAAGAATTTCAATTAATAATTTAAATTTTTTAATAAATAACTTATTTGGATGATCAAAGTGTGTCGTTAGTATTTTCTTCAATGACATGTAATGCTCACAATTCTCATAATCTATCAAGTCGTTATCAAGCTTATGAATAACATATTCATACATTTTACTATAAGATAACTTAGACATATTTGACTAATTCAATTAATAGTTAAGATTATAAAACTTTTTTATTTTGAATGTGTCACGATAATATTATATCCACATTCATTAAATGGCAACAAAAATAATTGGTGGTAAAACAACCGATCCAATTAATTTCTTAAAACAAATGGAAGTATTCACAGTTGTCGTTATTTGCTCCTTCATCTCCTGGAAATTACTTGGTTCAATTTACGACAACCTATTCATTCCATCATTTGATTCACTCATTAAAACAAATAATGCCGATAACTACTATCTCGATGTTGGACCTAATGGACTTCCACTCGGAAAATTCTTCCATGAATTAATAAAATGGATTATCCTGATTATCTTAATGATGGTCATTTATTATTGTGTTTGAATAATCTTAATCTTAATCTTAATCATAATCGACGAGCACCTACATTCTTTCGACTTTCAGTCTTAATCATAATCAATATCCTTCTTCATTTTCGAACTTTTACGACCATTCTTTGTTGCTTTTGGTCGCAATGGTTTTCCATTTTTATCAGATCCGGATAATAATTTGTCATAATCAATATTAATCGTGACATCGTTTTTCTTGTTTAATTTCAGGTCGACCACTTGTTTTGTTAAAGATGATTTCTCTAATTCATCAAATTTATCCATCATATCATCTAGATTTTCTTCAATCGTGAGACTAATACTTGGATCTAAATCCTTTAATGCTTCGTCCAGTTCTTCCTCTGTTTCTGTTATCAATTTACTAATTTTATTGGTTTTAATTGTATTGGTTTTCTGGTAAATTTGATTCGAATATTGTTCGAGTGATTCCAGTCTCGATTGATAAATATCATCAGTTTCGTGATCATGGTTCATCAACCATTCAATTTCATTTTCAATTCTCTCTAAAAATATTTTACGATCAGCTTCATCAATCGAAATGAAATTATCCTGAATCGAACTATACAATGTTTTACAAGTTATGTTAATCTCGTCATAGGTTGTAAAATTATGTTTTTGTGAAAACAAAGATTCATTTTTGTTAAATATATTCTCACTAAATTTATTAATTTCATTAATCTTCGCAACATAATCTGTCATTGTATTCGAATCAACGACATACAACCACAAATTAACAGATTCCAAATAACTATTAAAATGCTCCACATCCTTCTCATCCAATGTCGTTATTGGGTTAGTTATCAAATTCGTCAATTGTTGACATAATTGCCCAATCTCTTCTTTAATATCTTTAATTTCACTTGGACTGTTATCATGAAACATAATAAATGCATCATTTTCATCTTTCTCCTTGTCATCACCATGAATATCAACTCCCATTTCAGTATCAGTCAAGGACTTAAATTTACCTTTCTTTGGTAAAGTAATCAATGCACTGTATCGTTTCCGATAATCCTTGACCTTCTTCTCTAATTCCATCACATCAACATCGTCATCTGATACATCCTTCAACCATTGTAATGTCTCCTTAATAATTGATTTAAAAGAAGTTCGATCAGCACTTGTCAATTTAAATTCTGCATTATTGATATTCTGACCAATTGTGCGACAAAATTCATGTAATTCATGACGATAACCTAATTTCATAGCATAAATAGTATCTGCTGTATGTGTCTTCATGGCATCCTGAATAATTTTATTGATTTGTTCTTGTTCTAATCGGCCTTTCATGACAATATTGGAATTAAATTGAATCGAATTTGAAATATCAGAATTTTTCTCGACAGCTGTCACTTGTAAAATACCATTACTGTCAACTTGAAAATTAACTGAAATCTTCGGTACTCCTCGCATTGATTTTTTAAAACCACTCAGTGTCAAGATTCCTAATAAATTATTATCCGATGATAACTTCCTCTGACCTTCTAGAATTTTAATATTAATAGTTGTTTGATAATCAGTATCGGTCGTAAACATCATACTTTTCGCAATGGGAATTGGGTTACCCCTCGAGACAATAGTCGTCATCAGTGATTCTTCAGTTTCGACCCCTAAATTAAGTGGAATGGAATCAATGAGCATAATATCTTTACCAAATGGACAGTGACTATTAAAATGCAAGTAGCCTCTAATCGCTGCGCCCGCTGAAACGACTTCATCGGGATTCATGGAACAATTCAATTGTGAAATTTTCGTCTCTTTGAAAAACGAAAGAATCAATTCCTTGATTTTTGGTATTTTCGTTGAACCACCAACAAGAATGACATCATCGATTTTATGTTTTTTAAGTTTTGTCATTTTTAAGATATCATTCAGTGGTTCAATGGCAAGTAAAAATACCTGATGACATAAATGATTAAATTCCTCAACTGTAATCTGACACATCAAATCTATTTTTTCATGAAAACATGAAACAGAAATCATCGTTTTGTCAGTTTTTGATAGAATCTTCTTGGCATTTTCACAAGAATTCTTCAATCTCATCATTGCTATTTTTGTTGGTGTAAATTTCATCAGTTTATTCTTCATTTTGAATTGTTTAATGGCAAAATTCAATAACATGTAATCAATATCCTCGCCACCTAATTGATTATGACCACAAACACCAAGAACAGTAAAGACACCCTTATTGATATTCAACAATGATAAATCTAAGGTCCCAGCACCCCAATCATAAACCAAAACATTACCAAATTCACTATTAATCCATTTCTTATTACCCATACCATAGGCCAGGGCAGCAGCGGACGGTTCATTGATTAATTGAATAAGATTCAGTTCTGCAATCTGGACTGCCGTTTTGATAGCTTGTCTTTGTGAATCTCTGTAATAAGCAGGGACGGTGACAACGACATTAGAAACAGGACATTGCAAATATGTTTCAGCCATTGTTTTTAATTCTCGAAAAATTAATGAAGCTACTTCTTCTGGTCTCTTGGTTGTCTCACCAGATATTTCATCACCATCTAATTTAATGACAATATTACCGAATTTACCACCATCACCTGTTATTTTGTAATTAAGCATTTTTTGCAGTAGAGTAATATCATGATCATAAATAGTACGACCAATAATTCTTTTAACATCATAAATAGTATTACTCGGATTAATATCTTTCATCATTAATGCATTCTTACCAACAAGTTTAGCTGACTTATGATAACAGACAACACTTGGAATGGTCCGATTCCCATAAATATCAGGAATCACTTCTAACCGGTTATTCCTCCAAATACTTACGGTAGAGAATCGGGTACCAAAATCAATACCCACAATTACATCCATTATATTTTATAGTCAATGATATCTGAATAAAATAATGTTGAACGAGATAATTATCTCTTAACATATCAAAAACGAATTGTCATTTTTTATAATTACTATGGTGTTTACTATGGTGACGATAAAGGCGACGATAAAGGCGACGATAAAGGCGACGATAAAGGCGACGATAAAGGCGACGATAAAGGCGACGATAAAGGCTACGATAAAGGCGACGATAATGGCGACGATAAAGGCGACGATAAAGGCGACGATAAAGGCGACGATAAAGGCGACGATAAAGGCGACGATAAAGGCGACGATAAAGGCGACGATAAAGGCGACGATAAAGGCGACAACTTTTGGAAATTACCTTCATGTTTTTATGAAAAAATAAAATGATTTAAAGAAATAATTCTTAGTATCACAATCGATAGGTAATAAATTGTCGCCATAGTTGTCGTCATAGTTGTCGTCATAGTTGTCGCCATAGTTGTCGCCATAGTTGTCGCCATAGTTGTCGCCATAGTTGTCGTTATAGTTGTCGTCATAGTTGTCGCCATAGTTGTCGCCATAGTTGTCGCCATAGTTGTCGCCATAGTTGTCGCCATAGTTGTCGCCATAGTTGTCGCCATAGTTGTCGTCATAGTTGCCGTCATAGTTGTCGTCATAGTTGTCGTCTTTATTACCAAAATATCATTATTCTACACACTTTCGTTATTAAAAAAAATTGAAAAATTCATTTAATACATTTATAGAATAAAACACTAACCTGAACAACAATGGCTGACACGCAATCATCATTTACTGAGCATATTCCTGCTATGATCCCCTATAACAAGGTTAATGAATTGTGGATTGAATATCAGAAGACATTCAAAATTGCACCCAACACATTTTCTGATACCCCGACTCTTCCTCCAAACATGGAAGATATTTCAGTCAATTCTAATCCCTATGTTACTGATATCAGAATGATTCGCCAAATTTTTTCGATTATGAATGAATCCAAAATTAATGAGAGCTCTCATACGATTGGTGATATGATTCAAAATCAGAAGAAAACACAAATCGAATTGTTTGAGAGTGGCAAACAAACTAGAGAAGAATCAACACAACACATCATTGAATACATTTCTGAAATTGCTAAAGTTGTTTTGGAGGAAATTCTAGTCAAAGATCTAACACCACTTCAAACTACATTCATTGATTCAATCTGTCGCAAAGAACATCCAGGCATTCCAACATGGAAAATCGATCTTGGTAACCTATTCACAGAAATGATTAAAAGTACAGTTATGAAAGAACTTCTGTCACCTGAAACAATCAAACAAATGACAGAACATTACATGGATATTAAATATGAGAATGACAGTCAAGTACCATGTGCTCAAAATATCAAATCTGAATACAACAAATGGTATGAATCAATTACACGATTGATTATTTTGATTACTCGATTGACTCGTCCACCAAAAGCAGAGTATTTTTACATCGCACTTAATGCCATTTGTATCATCATTGACAAGATTTACGAGTATATGTCATCAGAACAATATTCCGCTTATCAAAATACTCAAATGAAATTTATCATGACTGATGTTCTCAGAAAAATCATGAAAAACTCAGATCTGATGAGTAAGAACAAGTATCACAATAAGGCTGTGGCACTTGAAAAACTGCATACTTCGCTGAATAGAATCAAAGACAATGAGCAATTCATCCATGAATCTTCTCGGAATGCCATCCTATCAATGTATGTCGAAAATTAATAATTTTTTTAATTAAAAAAACTATTAAACAATCCAGCTCTTGTACAGTTTCTCAAAAGCACTGCTCCTCTTCAAATTCATGTAGATGTTTTGTTGTTGCTGTTTAATACCCATTTCTTTGAAAAACTCCTCCATACCTTGTTTATCAGGAATGAACAACATGACAATGACCGTCGGTGCATCCATCTTATTCATGAAAGCAGTATTAATCAACTTAATATCATACGATGTCAAACTGATAAATGGATAGAGCATAGCCACCATCAATGGATTATTATCACCAGATTCATCAGATGCGATATTATTGTTATTAGCAAATTGAGCAAAAACCATAATCAATTTATTTTTGTTTTCTTCCGTCAAATCTGGGTTGTTGGCAAATTTAGTTGCTAGACCACCAATGACTTGAACCCAATAACCACCGTTACCACCACCAAGTTGGTTGCTACGAGTATTTTTTAATGACATAACTTCCGGAACGAAGTTATTAATTTTACTGTAAAATTTCGACAAGGTTCTTGTACGTTCCATTTATTATATCTTTGATAAAATTATTATAATTTATTGTCATTCAAGAATGTCTTCACACTAGAATCAAATTTATCAATAATTTGTTTTATACCCGATAATTGTTCTAGTGTTTGTTTCTGAGTCGCCAAACTTTGTGTCATTTCTTCATTTGCCTTTGCTATCTTAGCAGTTATATCTTGATTCAATCTCGAAAGTTCACTCGTCCTAATCTGATTAATTTTATTAACCAATGATTGAAAATAAGTCGTAATATCAGATTTCATTTTGTCAACCTCAGCATCATCATGATCAAGTTTTTCATTATCGAGGCGTTTATGATAATAAATAGACAAGAATGATAACTGACTTAACATTTTAACAGACGAAACATTCGCAAAATTACTATCAATTGGTATCTGATTAAAATAATCAATCGATCGATCCGCTAAATCCAATGCATTCTGATAAACATTTGTTTTCACTTCCTCACTCGCATTTCGGAATTCGTCATTCTTCAACACAAAATTAAAAATACCCATATTTAATTCATGCAATTTTCTCATTCTTTCCATACTCGTTGTCGTCGAATCACCATTCTTCAACAACGCAAACAATTTATCCATCGACAATCGATCATTAACAACCAATTGTTTGATATATCGTGAACAACTCTCACGATACGATTGCAAAAACTTCTGCTCATTGGCCATAAAAGAAACCAAACAATAAATATTCAGATCTTTTCCATCAAAATTAACATGTGTTGATGATGTTACGGTTTTAGGAGTATCAGACAAAAATTTATCAAATTTGTCCATTTGAGATGAAACATGTGACGAAGTTGACTGAGTTAACGGAGTATCAGTATTTATTCCCTTTGAATCCGTCACATTTTTATTCAATTCCGTATTTCTCTCAGTCACTTTACGAATTTCATGTTCTGAAGGTGTTTCTGTTGTCACTCTCGAAGATTGTTTTGTCAGTGTCATAATTGTTTGTGAAGGTGTCGTGATTGTTTTCGAAGGTGTCATAATTGTTTGTGAAGGTGTCGTAATTGTTTTCGAAGGAGTAATAGTTGGAGTAGTTGTTTTAGATGGTGATGTTTCAGTTGATTTTTTAGAAGGTGTAACAGTTGATGAAATTATTTTTGATGGAGATACTTCTTTTGGTGTTTTCACTGGAGAGGTAATAAGAGAAGAGATAACCATCATGGGTGTTTCTGTTGGTATATTGATAGAATGTGTTTCAGTAGTTGTTCGAGATAAAGGTGTTTCAGTTGTTCGGATGGGTAACATGTCAGATGGTTTAGATGATGTTTCAGTTGTTCGGATGGGTAACATGTCAGATGGTCTAGTTGATGGTGTTTTAACGTATGAAGTAAATCCTGGTGTCATATATTCACTTTCTCGTGTTGACAATGTTTGAGGTGATTCTGAAATAGGAAAATTAATAACATTACTTGGTTTTGGTTGTTCAGTATGACGATATTCTGTTAGGGCACTTGGAATAGATGAATCAGAACTGAATTTTGTTTCATAAATCTGTCTTGTCGTCTGATCAATATTTTCGTAGAGTGGATTTAATTTTAGTTGTCTAAATTGTTCAGAAGTTAATCCTGGAAATGTCGATGACGATTTTAGTTTGATCGATCTGAAAACATCAGGATTAATTTTGGCAATTTGACTATCATCGAAACAGCTCAAACCCGACGTCAAATTATTAATCAAATCAGCAGTCAAATATGGAATAAGATCAGACCGACGTTTATTGTATTTATTACAATGACGGATAACATCAGAAAGATAATTACCAACAGTTCTTGTGTTTCCTTTATAGTCAAACGTTTTGTTTGATGTCGCAATAATGGTTGTCAAATTCTTAAATCTATCAACCGTCAGAACTTTCGGATCATCAAAATATTGTGTCATATCTCGTGTAAATTCATCCAGTCTACTCATGCCAATACCATTCCAATTGTCAGATTTGTCAAGATAACTCAATGGTGTTCTGTTCGTCGTAAATAAACTATCAAGAAATCCAGGCTTTTTATCTTCAACAACTGCAAGTTTCGGTGTTTCATCAACAGGTGCTTTCGGAGTATTAATTGGAAGAAAACTCATATTTACTTTATACTAGAATTTTTCTTCGTCAATATTATTAACATAGAAAAATTTATTCATCATCGCGATGGACATCAGCAATGAGGCTTGATTTTCAAGCATCATCTTCATCCTCAGGTTCTTCCTCCTTAGGTTGCTTCTTTGGTTTCTTGGTACCCTTCTTATCAGCCTTCTTAACCGGCTTCTTATCAGCCTTCTTAACTGGCTTCTTTGCATCAGCCTTCTTTGTGGTCTTCTTACCCTTCTTCTCATTTTCCTTCTCACTCACTCTCTCATCTCTCAATTCAATAAGACGCTTCCTCACAGCTTCACGATAAACCTTCTTAATCTTCTTCTGATCAATCGAAACCTTCACTCCAAGATTCCTCCTCTTATACTTAATGAAATCCTCAGGTTTCTTTGGGTTACCTCCAGGCTTCAACCTCTTCTGGTTAATATCAGGAAGAGGAGAACACCGATAACATGAAATAGACTTCTTGCTATCATCGGTCGTCTCCTGAATGTAAATCATCATCGACTCAGGAATATCCTTGTTCGACTTCTCACACTTAATACGATACTGATTAAATGCCTTCAATCCAGCTTGATGAGGACCCTTCTTATATCTTCCACTCGACTTTCCAGACTTCGGATAAATTCTCTTGAAATACCTAAACTTCTTATCATCACCATCTTCCTCCTCATCATCCTCAGTCTTCTCCTTCTTCGCTTTAGGCTTCGGTTTGTCAGCCTTCTTAGTTGACTTCACTTTCTTAGTCGTCTTTTTAGTCTCGACAACTTCTTCAGTATCCTCATCACTTAGCTCAGCCTCATCATCAATGTGTTTCTTCGCCATTCTATAACATTAACATATTATGATTCTTAAATCTCTGACGCAAAGATTAATCATAAATTAATAAAAACAGTATTTACTAAGAGATATAATGTTTAAATATTGTCTCACTAAAGATGATTATATCCAAAATCTAAAAAACTTCTATTCTGAATATCTTTATATGATCCGAAATTTACAAAACCATTTACTTTACTTACTCGAAGAACAAATAATCGATAATGATTATTATACTTTAAAATTAAATATTCTTCATCATCTCATTTCACAAATGAAAACTATATCTAATGATGACTATATCAAATTTAACGAATGTGACGATCTGATAGTCTCTGAAAATGACATACCAAGTATCTTCAACAATGTCAGAAATCTATATGTTATCGAATCTCTCAACAACAGCACGATAGATGGTTTTTACGAAAAGAACAAGTTTAACCCTTTACTCGAAATCAAAATGAAAATCATTGACATTGTCTTCGAGGTCGGTTATCACAATCTCTATGACTTACTCACATTTCTTTTCTACTCGAATAATTTTAAAAATAGTGAATTAGATCTATTTCATTTGGTGCTCATACCATTACGTGTCAAATGCATCAAAGATAATGACACAAAAGAGCTGAAAATTTTTAAATCGTCAAATCTCGAGAATTTTCCATTTGATAACACTCTTAAAATCAAAATCAAAATTCCTTCCACAAATAATTCACTTGTTATTAATGGTATTCTTAAATCAGATCCACTCAATACATTGGTGAGAGGCTCAAGTTTGTTAATACCATATATTCATAAAATTAGATTACAAATTCATCATTCTCTCAATAAAAGTGTTGTTCCAAGTAAATTCTGGAAAAAATACTTGGAAAACATGAATTATCATTATTACATTAATCTCAATCATGGTATCGTTGAAATGATTATTTCCGATTATCATTATTATTGTGATCTCATTTCCGAAAATAATTCATCATTACTCAAGAAATTCATTATCTGTGAAATGCAACCAATGCTCAGAATATTATTTCTCTTATCATTAGGTGACGAAACCGAATGTTTTAAAGCTAGTTTTTTGTTACAAAGCTTACAAAGTCTACAAAATGGCAAATCAGCCGTCTGTAAATTATTATTCGATCACGCTCCATTCTCTCTCCAGAAAATTCTGACACGATTCCAATACAATCTTGAGGAAGAAAAGAAAAGAATCAATTCTCTCATGATAGACGATATTAGTATTGAGATTAAATTAGCCAGCAATAAAAATATTCCTGATAACGTCAAATCCTACATTATGACAAAATACAAAGAAATTAAATCCCAGGATAATATTTCAAAAAATCAATTAGCGATCAATGGTTTATTGCAATTTCCATGGAAGCCGAAAGATGCCAAAACAGTCTATCATGAATTATCATCTGATAATCAAAAATCATGTGAATATCTTGAGAAATTACATCAAACACTTGATAAAAATGTTTATGGTCATACTGATGCTAAAAACACCATTCTCGAATTAGTTGCTCGATGGATTAAAAACCCAGATTCGGGTGGTAAAATCATTGGTTTATGTGGACCTCCAGGTGTTGGTAAAACACTATTTTCGAAATCACTCGGTAAAGCACTTGGAATACCTGTCGTCAAAATAGATCTCGGTGGTATGAGTGATCCCAGTGAATTAGTGGGTCATTCTTTCAGTTATTCTTCATCCACATATGGTATGATTATTAGCAAATTAATTTCAGCCGGTTCATGGCGTTGTGTCCTTCATTTAGACGAATTGGGTAAAACAGGTAAGAAACAAGGTACTGAACATTCATTGGTTAATGCCATACATGATACATTGATACATTTGACAGATTTGGAAGCAAACAAACATTTCCAGGATCATTTTTATGGTGGTTCAATTGAATTTGATTTGAGTGGGTTATTGATTGTGGCGACATACAATAGTGATGAATACTTTAACACGGCATTTTCGGAAAGAATTGAGGAAATAAAAATTTCACCCTATTCTATGGATGACAAGAATATTATCACTAAGAATTTCCTTTTACCAAATGCTGAAGATTTAATCAAAGTAAATCATGATCAAATACATATTGATCATGAATTTATCAAGTATTTAGTTGTTAATTACACAAACGAAGGTGGTGTGAGAATCTTAAATCGATTGTTGATGAAAATTTTTGAAAAGATAAATTACAAATATATGATCAAAAATTTACCGATTGAAGAATTATTTTTAACTGAAAAGCACATTCATATGTTATTGGGTGAATCACAAATGGAGACAGAGAAAATACATGGTGATCATGCGATTGGTATTATTAATGGTGTTTATTCGTCAGAATCACCTGATGCGACGTGTGGTTTTCGAGAATCATCTGAAACGAATGGTGGAATTATTTCGATTCAGATTTGTCATAATTATTTGCCATTGAAAAATGAACTGTTTGTTATGACAGGCAATCAAAAACTCATCATTAAAGAAAGTATTCATTGTGCTTTTAATGTTATTGGTCATATTATTGGTGTGAATAAAATGGAAAACATGATGGAAAAATACAAAAATGGGTTTCATATTCATGTTATGGATGCATCAACACCAAAGGATGGTCCATCAGCTGGTTGTGCTTTTGCGATTGCTTTTTATTCTTTGTTTGCAGAAAAGAAGATTAATCAGTTTGTTTCGATGACAGGTGAATTGGGATTAGATGGTTCGATACATAAGATTGGTGGTGTTCATAACAAAATTGCTGGTGCTGAAAGAGCGGGGATTAAGGTCATTTTTGTTCCATTACAAAATTTCAGTGATATAGGCAATAAATTTAATATAGTAGTTAAACCAGTATCACATATAAATGAAATTATAAATGATAAAGATCTATTTATTAATTAACAAATGGCAACAACTACTCCTCCTCTAACAACAACGACTGAACACCCAATATCCGATTCTGATAGTATCAATAATTTCGTTAGTACTCACATTTCACCAACACAAGAAGGTACATGGACAAATTCCAATGAAACAACACTGAAAGATTTTGCTACCAAGGCACAATTTTATAATTCGTTGTATAATGAATCATCGTATTATTACAATCGATTGAATTTGTCATTGAATGTCATTGTGATTGTTTTTACGATTATTTTGGCGAATTTGCAGGCGATCACGACGGCTTTATCGTATGTTAATACTAATGTGCAACATGGATTATTGATTGCTTGTACATCATGTACTGTCGTTGTTGGTGTTTTTGGTGGATTACAGAAGCAATTTAATGCAGATGTCAAGGCATCAAATTCTAAAATGCTTGCACAACAATTTATGTCCTTTGTTAATAAAGTGAATAATTTGTTATCGATCAATCGTACTTACCGTGTTAATCCGGATTACACATTGATGCAATTCGGTGACGAATACCAGAAATTAGTGGATCAAACATCAAACACCATTGTTCCAGAAAGTGTCAGGAATAAAGTCATTAAAATGAGTGCTTTACCTCCGACTCTTTATAATGGTGTCGATGTGTCAGCATTGCAGAGAAGTTCTAGTAAACAGACGACAACTACAGCGATCACGACAAAGATTAGTCAAGTAAGACCTGATTCAGATGGTATTGTTCTCAATAGCGTTTAAATGAACGCGTTTTAGAACGAAAAAATTGATTTAGAAATTATTTTCATTAAATCATTTAACTAAGGATGCCAAGTCCAAAAAAAACAAACCGATCTCGAAACAAATTGGGGAAGAAGGATATTGATGAACCTGATAGACATCAGCTTACATCATTTCATGATGAAGATGATTCTGATCAATATTCTGAAGATGAATACATTTCTGATGTCTATGATGGATTATGTGAGAAGAGATGTATTTTACCAGATGATATGTTTAACAAGAATGGGCAAATTGTGGAATACAAATATGTTTCGATGACTGAAAAGGATAAGAAATTGTATTTGTTTCCAAACAGTGTGTTAATTGATGGTGCACCCAATCCATCGAGGTCGGTTTTTAATGAGAGATTATCGGAGAGATTGATTCGAAATTCTGAGAATGTTGTTGAGAAGAAGCATTCTGAGATTCCGAATCGTATTTGTGAGAATTGTGAGAGAGATACTTTAGTGGAGGATCAACAAAAAGGTGAAATTATTTGTGAGAGTTGTGGAATGATTGTTGATCATATTTTGGATCAGAGTCCTGAGTGGCGAGGATATCAGGATGATGGCAAAGGCGATCCAATGATTCGATGTGTTTACAAAAATGCATTGAATAACAACTATCGTGAAAACAGAATCAACAAAGAAAATGAATTCATTCAAGAGATTTGTGAAAAAGAAAATATTGTGAAAATTATTGCCGATGATGCGAAGTTTTTGTTTCAGAAGATTTTTTCGTGCAAAAGCAAGAATGATGTGACAAAACATATCATCATTCGAGGTAATAACAGAATTTCCATTATTGCTAATTGTGTCTTTTATGCTTGCAAACGACAAAAACAACCCAGACCATTCAAGAAAATTGCCAAAATGTTTGGTATTGATGTGAATAGAATGACAAAAGGCAAGAAACAGTTTTTCAAGTTGATTCGATTGTCTGATTGTCCAGGAATTCTGGATGATATTTATTCCAGTTCGGCTGAAGATCATGTCATGTTTGTTGCCAAGAAGATGCGATTGACTGAGAAACAAATGGATATGGTGAAAAAGATTATTAAGAACTGCATTAAACTGAAAATTGTGAGTGACCATACTCCAGTTTCGATTGCTTCAGGTAGTTTGATGTTGTTGATTTTCTTGGACAAGAGAGTTGATATGGACAAGAAATATTTGGCTAAGATTTTGGAAACAAGTGAAGTGACGATTACCAAGGTTTTCAATAAATTGAAGAGATACAGAAAGGTCATTGTGAATGATGAATTGACGAATTACATCATGGAAATACACAAGATCAGGGAATAAAAAACTGATTTTTTTAAAATTGATCATCTGTTTCATAAGATAAATGAATGATTTACCTTATGAATTACTTATCACTATTTTCGAATCATGTCATAAATCAATTAATCTCATCAAAACATCGAAATTAATGTTTTCATTGAGAAAATTTATTAACATACGTGTCATTTATCGGAAACAATTTATTGGTATGAAACTTGATTATTCTGGAGAATCCAGCCTAATTGCCAGCGTCCGCGGCGATTATTATTCTAACACGCCACTTAATGTCAAAAAAAGCAAATATATCTCATGTCATAATCGAAGAAAAAGAAATAAACCACCTGTTACTCATTTAGCCTATCATAATAATTTTAATCAACAAATTGAGAGTATTATACCAACTGTGACTCATCTTTGGTTCGGTTATTCATACAATAAGTATTTTAACAAAAATAATGTATCCATGCCTGCAATAGTGTATATCAAATTTGGTAATTTGTTTAATTCTAATGTCGATAATTTACCACGCACTTTGACATGTTTGGTATTTGGTGATTCATTTAATCAAATGGTAGATTATCTTCCTGATTCATTATTACATATCTGTTTTGGTCATTTGTTCAATAATTCCATCGATAAATTACCACAACATCTCATATCATTGACATTAGGATATCATTTTAATCAAGAAATAAATTTGTTACCGAAAAAAATAAAACGTATTATACTCGGTATTCAGTTTAACAGATCATTAGATAATTTACCGATATCAATTAAACAAATGAAATGTAATGGAACTATCACAAAATTAATTAATCTCATTAATCTGAAATATTTAATTTTAATGAATATTGCAAATATTAGTTTTGACCATTTCCCAAATCTAACCCATTTATGTTTCTCTAATATGAATCAAGATATGACAAAATTACCAAAATCATTGACTCACTTGAAAATTCGTTATGACTTCCATAAACGTCCAATCGCTATTCCTAAATCAATCAAGTTCGTTTGTTATGCCGGTCTTCTTGGTTATCGTAATTATCGTAATGTACTGTTTGATACTATTATCAAATATGCGTAAAAAAATTGTAGACGGAGTAAAATCATTCTGATTACCGCAGGTTACTACGTCTACATTTTGTTTCTTTTGACATTCTGCACACTTTTAGTGTAAAAAAATTGAATCATTCTGATTACCGCAGGTTACTACGTCTACATTTTGTTTCTTTCGACATTCTGCACACTTTTAGTGTAAAAAAATTGATTATTAATTAAATTTAATTAACAATCAATAATGGAAGTTATCATACCCTCAAATCGTGATGTTTTTTTGTCGTGGAAGCAGAAATTTCCGAAAAAATGTCAGATTCGAGTGTTACTTATTAATGATAAATGGGATGAATTTTGGGGTGTTATCATGAAAGCTGGTATTGATGAATATCTGAATAACAAACTCGAAAAAGATAAAGATCGATTTGTGTTAGTGCCACCACCAGAATTGATGTTCTATTCTAAGAACAGATTATCACCAGATCAAATTAAGATTGTCATTTTAGGGCAAGATCCATATCCTCGTTTACCTGATGCTCAAGGTGCTTCATTTTCTGTTCCTTATGGTGTCGATATTCCTTCATCTTTGTTAAATATTTACAAAAATATGATCAAGAATGGTAATCTAGCCAAAAAACCAAAGCACGGATGTTTGGTACCATGGATAACACAAGGTGTCTTTCTGATTAATTCGGCATATACGACAAGAGATAATATGAGTAATTATCATCAAGCAGATTGGACAGGATTCACTTTGAAATTATTGCAATTCTTAAATGAAAAATGTGATCATCTTGTCTTTTTGATTTGGGGTGGTTTTGCCGATAAAGCCATTAAGAATGCAAAGATTGATATGACAAAACATCAAACGTCAATTAGTTCTCATCCATCCGGTCTTTCAGTTAACAATACATATGGTGAACATCCATCCTTTGCGAATTCGAATCATTTTAACTATGCTAACAAACAATTACGAAAATGCGGAAAGAATGAGATCCATTGGGATTCTTTAGATATACTTGATGAAATAATGGGATAAAAAAATGAATTTTCGATACCTCAAATTGCAATTTATTCCTTATCGACATAGTGTCTCACGGAAAAATTGAATTTCAAAGTGTTAATGAATTCTTTGTTTACTTTAAGAACAAAATCATTAAATTAGTCAAAACAAATGGAAACTGCTATTGATTACACGAGTGAGAGTTTTATCGTTAGACAACATCAAGCGCAGGTTAAAGTTGTTGAAATAATTCAAGAAATAAGTTTTGGATTTCGAATTCCACTTCTTTTTGATCCACTTGATGTTCTCAATGCATGCATTGAAGGTAATATTGAAAAATTCGATCAAGCTTACAAGTTTGATCAAAATAAGCTTGAGTGTCAAAATATTGGTCTTATGATGGTGATTGCTTGTTTTCACGGACATAAAGCATTGGTCGATCATATTTTTGATACATGTATTTTGAATGGAATGACTATTACTAATATTTACTCATTTTCATGGCTTCTAATGATCCATGAAAATAACAAGACAAATCTGAGAAAACTAAATGATTTTACTCTCATCATGATGATGGAATATGCTTGTATCTTTGACAATGAAGAAATTGCCGATTACCTTATTCAAATACCAAATGTTCAATATTTCAAAAGAATTGACGGGAAATATTCCAAACCTGTTCAATTCGCAATTGAAAAAGGTAGTAATGAAATTATGAAAAGATTTCTTGTCAGTAAAATTATGCTTCCATTGTATGGATCTGATTGTCCTGATGTTCTCAAAAACGTTATGAGAAAATTCAAAGATCCCAATCTCGAAAGAAAAATGATAAATCAATTGGAAGTGAAAATGCAGAAGTTTGGTTTTTCTGTTGACATTTGGATTAACTATCGTGATCTTTCCTGAATGATTTTCATGAATCAAATGATTAATTTGATTCATGAAATTTAAATCTAAGTAAACTAATTAATGTTGACTAGTATGATTATTTCTCGATTGATAATATGGAGTGTAGCTTGTTATGGTCTATTCTCCATATATTGTAGTTCCTTTTGGCAAAAAATCATTCATTTTCCATATTATAATGTTTTGATGATAACTGTGAAAAGTTGTTATTATGTGATTGAGAGTTTCCTGACATATCTTGGAAATAAAGTGCAAGAAAAACTAGTTTCCGAATTAGGTAAGCATATAGAAAATGATCCGAATATCATGAGCGTTTTGTTAAGCGGTGATGAAGATTCTAAAAATATCACAAATGTAAGTAACGATATAATGGAATCCGAAGATTTTACTAATTTTGATATGGATGAAGTCGATGATATGAATGCCAGATCAACAGAAACTTCTCAAGATAGTCAGAAGGAACCATCCGCATCTTCATCAAGTTCATCAAGTAGTCGTGAAGAACTGGCTAAAAAGTTGAGAGACAAAAGAAAGGGAATGCAAAGTCAAAGAAAAGGTGGAAATGGTAATGAGAAAATTGCCCAGATAACTGGTCGACCAATGCCTAAAAATATTCCACCTCAGTATCAAAATCTTTTGAATGGTTTGACAAAAGATATGGATATGAGTGATATGATGAGCAAAATTCCAGCCGAACTGAAGGATGCTAGCGGTAACCTGAAAACTGATAAGGCAACATTGATGAAAGCTCTATCACAATTGAAGAAGAATAAACAGTAAATTTATTAATAACATTTTCGATGTTACTAATAAAAAAATTGAATTTCTCCTGACGACAAAATTTTCACGAGACTGAAAGTCAAAATTTTCACGAGACTGAAAGTCAAAATTTTGACAGTCTCGAGAAAAAATTGAATTATTAACATAGTGTAATAATATATTAGAAATGAACCCTGAAGATTACTTAAAAATGATCAATATGAATTTAGGAGAAAAAATATATCCAGTGTTAGAAAGTGTTCCTAATTTATTTGAAAACATTGTTGATGAACTTATTCCAACAATTATTTACGGAAAACATATTTTTATGCACAAACTAACTAATACACAATTAACTGAAACTCTTCTTGTCTTTACAAATGGTAAATTAGAATTACCAACACTTGATGATAAAACAACAATTATGTATCCTCTTGATGCTATGGAAAAGAATTTAGATTATTCTGCATCATATACTGCTGATATAACTCATGTTCAAGTAATTACTCATTTAGATGGAAAAGGTGATCCTTCTTCTTACTCAGGTCCGAAGGAAACTAAAATAATTAATGAAATGAAAAATTATGTTATTGCTACAATTCCAATTCAAGTCAAAAGTAAATATTGTAGTCTAGTCAGAGCTCCAGATGGAAAATCTGCTCAAAGACATTGCCCTGAAGATAAAGGTGGTTATTTCATCGTTAATAGAAAAAATGAGAAAAAGTAAAGTGTTGAGTAAAATTCAACATTACGTCAAATTATATCATAAAAAAATTGAAGTTTATCACTTGCAATTTGTTTCTTTCGACATGCTGTCTTAAGAAAAAATTGATCGATTCTTTCATGATATAAACAAATATAATCAGTAAATAAATAAAGATGAGTACCAAAAGTACAAAAAAGGCCAAGGAGTATGAGGATAATTCTGACTATGATCCGAAGCCCTATTTGAAGCTGATGGATTTTTATTTTGAGCAGAATTTTCGTGTTTTAGTTGAACATCACCCTGAATCGTTCGAGCAATTTATTGAACAGGGTATCCCATCGATTATCTATAAAGAACATGTCATTTCAGAAAAGGTGACAGAACAACAATCGATTAAATATGTTTTGTTATTTGAAAATGGTGGATTGAAGCCCATTACATTTGATAACGAAGAAGTTCTGATGTATCCACTTGATGCGATTCAGAAGAGTTTGAATTATAGTGCTAGATATACTGTGACGATGACACAACTGCAAATTATCACTAATCTCGAAGACAAGACAATGAGAGAAGTGAAAATTATCGATGGTCCGAAACACGATGTTGTGATTGCGAAGATACCAATTATGGTGAAGAGTCAATATTGTAATCTGATTAAAGCACCTGATGGCGAAATGGCAAAGAAACATTGTCCTCATGATAAAGGTGGTTATTTGATTATTAAAGGTAATGAAAAGGTTATTTTGTCGATTGATGAGATGAAACCGAATTCACCATTGGTTGCTTTGAGGAAAGAGCAAAGCACAAATATTTACACTGTACAAGTTAAATCGACAAAACTTAATGTTTTTAATACAAACATCCAAATGTTCATGTTAAAATTGAAGAAAGAGAATTCCATTTTTTTGAGTATTTCACAATTCAGGGAAATCTCAGTATTTCCATTATTGCGAGTCTTAGGATTAGAGTCGGATACTGAAATTGTAAATATCATTTTGAACAAGAACAGAAATATTAAGATGTTTAATTTTTTGAAAAGTGCAATGATGGTTCAAGGTTATGGTAACAATATCAAAACCAAGAAGGAATCCATTGAATTTCTTGTTAATAACATTAAGACAACCAGAAATTATTCGGAAACTGATGTCGTTATTCGAGATCAACAAAAGAAGAATCATCTTAATCGTATTCTATCTGATTATTTACTTCCTCATGTTCAATCAGGTACTGGTGATCTTGATACTGACTTACGTTACAAAGCCTATTACATTTGTTATCTCATTCATCGTCTGATTGAAAGATACTTGATGGATTTTGGGCAACCGAAAGATCAGGCAAAGGGTCTTGATGACAGGGATTCTTTTTACAAGAAACGTATTGAGACACCAGGTGTGATGTTATGTAAGATTTTCAATTCTGGTTTCAATAAGTTCTTAACTGAATGCAAAAGGAATTTTGTTTCTAAGAAAGCAGATGAGAAGAAACCTATTAGTGTTATTGATTCGGCGAAATCGAATATTATTGAACTAACAATGAGACAATCTATTTCGAAAGGTGAATTTGGCGGTCCAAACAGAAAAGGTTTGAGTCAAATGTACAGTCGTTTGAATTATATTCATTCACTGGGTTACATGAGGAGAATTACTTCTACTTCCATTGATGCCAGTACTAATAAGACGACACAACCGAGACAATTGAATGCGAGTAGTCATGGTAGATTCTGTCCACTAGAGACACCAGAAGGGCCGAAAACAGGTTTAGTGAAGAACTTGGCGATTATGTGTCAGATTACACCGAATTTGTCGCATCAACTTGTGATTATTGATGAATTACTGAAAGGTAAGATTAAGTTGTTGCATAAAGTGAAAATTGAGAGGATTCATGATTATTTTAAGGTTTTCGTTAATGGTAATTGGATTGGTTGTTCGGAAGATATCTTTGAATTACGTGATTATTTGAGAAACAAGAGATTTGAGAATCATTTAGATAGGAGAGTGTCATTAAGTATGGAGATTTCAAGTAAGGAATTCCATATTTGGACTGATAGTGGGAGATTGTATGTTCCATTGTTAACTGTTGAAAATAATGTGTTACAATTTCAACCTGAGATGTTGAATGGAGTGAAGACATGGAAGGAATTCATGAATAAGTATCCGAAAGTTATTGAATACATTGATATTGATGAAGAGAGAACAGTGACTTTGGCAGACTTTCCACACAAGGTTTTGAAGAATCATAAATTGATGACAAAGAAGAGATTGACAGATACGAATGATATTATTAAGATTAATCAGACGAATCATTATGGTAACAATGTGTATCAAATGTTTACTCATTGTGATATTCATCCGATGACAATGTTTGGAGTGACGAGTTCGAATATTCCGTATGTGAATCATAATCAGTCGCCGAGAGGTGTGTATCAGTACAGTCAAATGAAACACGCGATGGGATTGTATAGTTCTGATTGGAGAGAGAGAATTGATATTAGTTTTATTTTGTATCATTCACAGATTCCAATTATTACATCATGGCCATCAAGATATACAGGAACGCATGTTTTCCCGATGGGCGAGAATATTTTGGTGTTGATTGCGAGTTGGTTGGGATACAATCAGGAAGATTCGATTATTTTGAATAAGACGGCGATTGACAAGGGATTGTTTAGGGCAACGTCATTGAAGAAGTATTTCGAGACGGTGATTAAGCATCAGGCAACAGGTAAGACGGAGAAATTCACGAAGCCACAGAGAGTGGATATTGCGAATATGAAGGATGCTAATTATGATAAAATCAATGAAGATGGATTTGCGAATGAGGAAGTGAAGATTGTTGATGGTGATGTTATTATTGGTAAAGTAACACCCAAACCGACAACTGAATTTGATAATAAGGAGTATCGTGATAACAGTACTGTTTACAAGTCGACTGTTCCGGCGACGATCGATCGTGTGTTTACGGGAACGGACAATGATGGATATGCGATTATTAAGATGAGAGTAAGATCTGAGAGAACACCGACGATTGGTGATAAGTTTTCATCGAGACATTCACAGAAGGGTACATGTGGATTGACACAACATCGCGCCTACTTGGCATATTCGGAAGATGGTGAGTGTCCTGATTTTGTTATTAATCCTCATTGTATGCCGAGTAGAATGACAATTGGACATTTGATCGAAGCGATGCATTCGAATTATTGTGTTATTAAGGGTGTTTACGGTGAGGGAATGCCATTCAGTCATCCTAATGTTGATAAGATGAATGAAGATTTGATTAAGAGTGGTTATACTGAGTCGGAGTATGGTTTGTATACGATGTACAATGGTATGACGGGACAGAAGATTAAGTCGAAGATGTATTTTACACCGACTTACTATCAAAGACTGAAGCAAATGTCTGCGGATAAGATTCATGCGAGATCATGGGGTAATTGTCAGACATTGACAAGACAACCGCCTGAGGGTAAGCAGAGAGATGGTGGTTTGAGGTTTGGTGAAATGGAGCGTGATGCGATTGGTGCTCATGGGGCGGCGCAATTCTTGAAGGAAAAGTTGTTGGATGTTTCTGATCCATTTAAGATTAATATTTGTGACAAATGTGGTAAAATGGCTCACAAGATGAAGGATAACAACTTCTATATTTGTCCTAAGTGTAAAAACACATCGAATATTTCAGAAGCTGTTATTCCGTATGTCTTCAAGTTGCTGTATCAAGAATGTGGTGCTATTAATATTGACTATGCATTCATTACCGAAAACAGTCTGTTGAATCGGGGTATTTCTGGTTGAATTATTTAATTATTTTTAACAATTCATTATTGTGAAAAATAATCATTATGTTCGTTATTCTGTACTTGGGATTTGATGTTATTAAACATAGTTAGTTTATCGTGAAGGGAATATTTCTTGAGAAGAGAAGGGTCAAACTTCGGATCGTATTTTATTTCAGGCTTTTGTTTATCAAGTTCTCGTTGATTAATTTTAGTCAGTCGTTCAAGTATTTTTTGCCGTTGAGGTGCCGTAATGTTCTCAAGAAGAATACCAACTAATTCACGATAACTATGTTCATTAACAGGCTTTTTGATTATATATGGATCATTCATTTGATAATTATAGAATTACAATATATCAATTGACAATGTAGTAACGCACGATAAATTTATTAGTTTCATTAGTATTATTTTGACGCTTACCTGACGAACATCTTGACGATAACTTGATGAACATCTTGACGATAACTTGACGATAACTTGACGAACATCTTGACGATAACTTGACGATAACTTGACGATAACTTGACGAACATCTTGACGATAACTTGACGATAACTTGACTGATATATTAGTCAAACAACTATCAATATATCAATCAAGTAATCGTCAATATATCAATCAAGTAATCGTCAAGTTATCGTCAAGTTATCGTCAAGATGTTCGTCAAGTTATCGTCAAGATGTTAGTCAAGTTATCGTCAAGATGTTAGTCAAGTAATCGTCAAGATGTTCGTCAAGTAATCGTCAAGATGTTCGTCAAGTTATCGTCAAGATGTTAGTCAAGTTATCGTCAAGATGTTAGTCAAGTTATCGTCAAGATGTTAGTCAAGTTATCGTCAAGTTATCGTCAAGATGTTCGTCAAGTTATCGTCAAGATGTTAGTCAAGTTATCGTCAAGATGTTAGTCAAGTTATCGTCAAGATGTTAGTCAAGTTATCGTCAAGATGTTCGACAAGCAAAGATCTAAAGAAAAATTTGATTAAAAATAATACTATAATACTAGATAATACCAACAATAAATGTCAACTAAAGATAAAATTGTGACGTTACCTTTTAAGAATCCTGAGAAAGATAAAATTAATATTATTTTGAAAAATATCTTGAAAATGTTGAGTAAGAGGAAAGTCTTCACTGATACGAACGATATCAATGACACTGGACATTCATTGTTATCTTACAAAACAAAAGCGAAAAATATCGTTCCATACGAATTGACTAATGCTTACAAGGATATCGTTGATTTAGGTGATAACACTTTTACAATTAATACGATTAGTGGACTTGTTGCTGTGAAGATATTGTTTCAGAATATTTCTTCGACATCACAGACATCATTCATAACACAATTTTTGAATGAATATTCTGAAAACATGAAAATTATTATTGTGCCAGAAATTAATTCGAAAACAGCTCAAATACCAAAACACAATTTACAAATTTTTGAAGAAGAAAAATTATTGTCAGATGTCACTGAATTCATTTTCCAACCAGTCTTTATCATTCTCAATAACGCACAAAAAGAAGATGTTTATAAAAAATATCGTACTAAAGATGTCACAATGTCACGTTTTGAATCGATTGATCCCATTGTTCATTATTACAATATCAAAAAAGGCGATATCACAAAAATTATCAGTTCTTCGATGGTTAGTGGTGCTGAAGTTAGTTATCGTCTTCTTTATTGAAAAAAGTGAAAAAATTGAATCATTCTGATTGTAATTTGTTTCAATCGACCTAAAGGTCTCGTGAAAAAATTGAAAAAATTAATTAATAATAAATTTATTAGTAATTAATAAACATGAAATGGATCGATTATGGTATTGATTTCAGTAAAAAGCAAAAAGATATTTGTTATGAAGTTCATAATGTTTTGATTTCCGGAATGAAGAGAACATATCATCCATCACTCAGTCAACAAGAAATTGTACAATTTTTACATCATCTTGATAAACTGATTCGTGATGTTCGTGAATTTGATTCAGATACGATCATCAAAATTCTCAAAAATGCCGAAAAACATGATACATATATGAAAGATTGTATTTTGTATGGTTGGGTTTTACATGACGATACGGATTTTAGTAAAATGGATAAGTTGATGGAAATCAAAGATCATGAAATCATCAAAAATTTTTGTTATCAAGAATTATCATCATGTCATTACATTCCAGTACATTTAGTTGGTTTAATCTTACATGTTCTCGAAGATGCTAATTGGAGATTTGTTTTTTTGAATTCAAGTGTCAAAAAAATGGTTTTGTTTGATATTGATAACACTGATGAAGAACTAGAAAAAGTAAATGATGATTTCATGCCATCATTCAAAATGGGAATCTATCTGCCACATTTTTTTGAAATGAACCATGATGCTTCTTCACTTTTACTTGAATTAGTCAAACCATTAGTATTCACCGAACACATGTTTCTGAAATTGAAAAATAACAAAACATATTTCGAACAAATGAAACTGATGTATCAAAAACCTGAAATGTATTTCAGACTTGTGACAAGTGATTATGAGAGCATGAAAGGTATTTTTGGTACATATCTCGAATAAATTAAATGATGTGTTGTTGCAAACAGACTATTATCTTTAGCTATTTTTGCATCACCACAAACATCAAAGTAAATATTTTCGACATAACATTCAATGCAATATGACATCTTATCGTATTGAATGGTTTTCGTACCAAAACATTGACTACATTCAAAATCTGTTTTATTCATGTATGCAATTTTTGCATTTGTGAAGATATATATCAAATAACCAACTAAACAAATTGGTGTCATAAGACAAATGAATTGCATATTTTCAGGATCGTAATAAAAATTATAATTGAATCGAATCTGCCAGAACATGAATAAAGGAAAAAAGGTATTAGCATATTCGGGTATGTGTGTGTAGAGTATTGATAGACAAATGTAAAAGATAATATATTGATTACAAATATTCTCATCGAGTTGTGGAAAAAGACAAATGATTAAGGCATAACTCAAAAAATAACAATAATAGAATTCTGGAACAATGAAGACGTAATTGAAGATTCTGAGATAAGGGGATTTCTCCATAATCCAGGAAGTAAAAAGAAGCCAGACAAGGACGATCTTTGAGAGCATTTTATTTATTTAATCTATTTATGATAAAATAAAATAATCAGTTTTTTAGGATGTCATATAGGATCATTACTGATAATGGAATGGAATTAGTGCATTTATGGCCAACTAGTAATTTTAGTCGTATTGTCATGTTCGTGAAGACAGATCCGACAAAAATAGATTTAGCACATTTAGTGGAACATATTTTGTTTCAGAAGAAATTACCAAATGGTAAAATATTATTTGATCGATTGAATAACTTAGGAAATACCATTGGATGTACAATGACTGAAGGGACTTATTATCAAATGGATGTCGATGATTACTATTTTATTGAGGCGTTTAATCTCATGCTCCAAGTTTATTTGTTAGATGAATCAATATCACACGAAGAACTGGAAGAAATTAAACGAGTTATGTTTATCGAATTTAATAGTCATAGTAATTCGACAAAATTAGCATTACTCACTAATATCCATTTACTATCCAAGACAAAAATAAAATTAACATCTAAATCAGTACTCAATAACTTGGCTTCTTACACAAAATCTGATGTTATTAACTATTATCAGAATAATTATGTTCCAAATAAAACGACAATCATGTTAGTTGGACGATTTAATGCGGATCAATATTTCAGAATTATTACAAAAACATTAAATAAAAATAAGAATCTTGGTGAATATGTTCATCGCATACCAAATATTTCAATTGATAATCGTGAAATTATTCTTGCTGACTTACATGATAGTATTGAAATTGTGATTAATTTTCCTGTTATTTTAGAATATGGATACATTTTGACTGCATTGTTACGAAAAATTTTTATTAACATTCTGAGAATGAAATTAAATTTAGTTTATTCACCTCATATTTATTGTGGATCATTAAGTGAAACACATGGATTATTTGAAATTTTATTTACATCGTCACCTAAATTACTGATACAAACACTCAAAGAAATCAAAAAAATATTTTCAAGTCTCAGTGTTGACGAAGATTTGTTTGATGTTGCACAAGATAAGGCACTAACATTATTTACTGGACGATCACTTGTTGAAGTTGTTGTTTCAGGAATTTACTATCAAAATTTCACAGATAACACACTTCATAAAATAAGAATGGTGACAAGAGACAAATTTCTTGATTTTTGTAAAACACTCGATCTGAAAAATATGAATGTCTATATTATGGGCAAATTGGACAAAAAAATTTTATTATAATTAGGATTAGTTACAATAAAAACTCATTTAGTAGTTAATAGTAAATGCAACGTCAAAGTCTATGTCGACGATGTGATGATTATTACTACGATAATGTCGGATGTTTAAGATGTGCAAGCACAAATTGTGGTAATACATGTTATATTTCCATTCCAGGTGGTCCCGGTGCTACAGGTGCTACAGGACCAAGTGGAGGTACAGGGATTCAAGGTGCTACTGGGATGAATGGTGAAAATGGTAATACTGGAAGCACGGGTATTCAAGGATTTATTGGTGCAACAGGTATTCAAGGAAGTACTGGTACAGGAACTGTAGGTGCAACAGGAAGCACTGGATTAATTGGATTACAAGGAGCAACTGGACCAGGAGGAGGAGATCCTGGTGCAACTGGTGTTCAGGGATTTCAAGGTGCAACAGGTATCGGAATTCAAGGTGCAACTGGTTTTGGTAATACTGGTGCAACGGGAATTGCTGGTTCTAATGGAAATACTGGTGCAACAGGAATTTCTGGTTCTGATGGTAATGTTGGAGCGACTGGTTTTGGTAACACTGGAGCAACAGGAATTACCGGTAATGTTGGAGCAACAGGAATTACTGGTTCTGATGGTAATGTTGGAGCAACAGGAATTATTGGTAATGTTGGAGCAACAGGAATTACTGGTTCTGATGGCAATGTTGGAGCAACAGGAATTGCTGGTGCTAATGGAAATACTGGTGCAACTGGTTTTGGTAATATTGGAGCAACAGGAATTGCTGGTGCTAATGGAAATATTGGAGCAACAGGAATTACTGGTTCTAATGGAAATACTGGCGCAACAGGTTTTGGTAATATTGGAGCAACAGGAATTACTGGTTCTAATGGAAATGTTGGTGCAACAGGTGTTGCCGGTTCTAATGGAAATGTTGGAGCAACAGGAATTGCTGGTTCTACTGGAAATGTTGGTGCAACAGGTGTTGCCGGTTCTACTGGAAATGTTGGTGCAACAGGTGTTGCCGGTTCTAATGGAAATGTTGGAGCAACAGGTTTTGGTAATACTGGAGCAACAGGAATTGCAGGTTCTAATGGTAATACTGGAGCAACAGGAATTGCAGGTTCTAATGGAAATGTTGGAGCAACAGGTTTTGGTAATACTGGTGCAACAGGAATTGCTGGTTCTAATGGAAATATTGGAGCTACGGGAATTACTGGTTCTGATGGTAATGTTGGAGCAACAGGTTTTGGAAATACTGGAGCAACAGGAATTGCTGGTTCTAATGGAAATGTTGGAGCAACAGGAATTACTGGTTCTAATGGAAATACTGGAGCAACAGGAGTTACAGGTTCTAATGGAAATGTTGGTGCAACAGGTTTTGGAAATACTGGAGCTACAGGAATTACTGGTTCTGATGGAAATGTCGGTGCAACTGGTTTTGGCAATACTGGCGCAACAGGAATTATTGGTAATGTTGGAGCAACAGGAATTACTGGTTCTAATGGAAATGTTGGAGCAACAGGTTTTGGTAATACTGGAGCTACAGGAATTGCTGGTTCTAATGGTAATGCTGGAGCTACAGGAATTGCTGGTTCTGATGGTAATGTTGGTGCAACTGGTTTTGGTAATACTGGAGCAACAGGACTTTCTGGTTCTGATGGAAATATTGGTGCAACAGGAATTGCTGGTTCTAATGGAAATGTTGGAGCAACAGGTTTTGGTAATACTGGAGCAACAGGAGTTTCTGGTTCTGATGGAAATACTGGAGCAACAGGAATTGCTGGTTCTGATGGTAATGTTGGAGCAACCGGTTTTGGAAATACTGGAGCCACAGGAATTACTGGTAATGTTGGAGCAACAGGAATTGCTGGTGCAACTGGTATTGGTAATACTGGAGCAACAGGAATTGCCGGTAATACTGGTTCAACTGGAATTGTTGGAAATATTGGTGCAACAGGTTTTGGAAATATTGGGGCAACCGGAATTGCTGGTTCTGATGGAAATACTGGAGCAACGGGTACAGGAACTGTAGGTGCTACTGGTATACAAGGATTAATTGGCGCAACAGGTTTTGGTAATACTGGAGCTACAGGAATTGCAGGTTCTAATGGAAATACTGGTGCGACTGGAATACAAGGGTTAATTGGAGCTACAGGAATTACTGGTTCTGTTGGAGCAACAGGAATTACTGGTTCTGATGGAAATACTGGAGCGACTGGTTCTATTGGTAATACTGGAGCAACAGGTTTTGGAAATACTGGAGCAACAGGAATTACTGGTTCTGATGGTAATGTTGGAGCAACAGGTTTCGGTAATACTGGTGCAACAGGTATTGGTAATACTGGAGCAACAGGTATTGCTGGTTCTAATGGGAATACTGGTGCAACAGGTATTGATGGTTCTAATGGAAATGTTGGAGCAACAGGTTTTGGTAACACTGGTGCAACAGGTATTGCTGGTTCTAATGGAAATATCGGTGCAACTGGTTTTGGTAATACTGGTGCAACAGGTATTGCTGGTTCTAATGGGAATACCGGAGCAACTGGAATTGCTGGTGATATTGGAGCTACAGGAATTGCTGGTTCTAATGGAAATGTTGGGGCAACAGGAATTGCTGGTTCTAATGGTAATACTGGAGCAACAGGTTTTGGTAATACTGGTTCAACAGGAATTGCTGGAAATATTGGAGCAACTGGAATTACTGGAAATATTGGAGCAACAGGTTTTGGAAATATTGGAGCAACTGGAATTGCTGGTTCTAATGGAAATACTGGTGCAACTGGTGTTGGTAATAATGGAGCAACTGGTGTTGGTAATAATGGAGCAACTGGAATTGCTGGTTCTGATGGAAATACTGGAGCAACAGGAATTACTGGTTCTAATGGAAATACTGGAGCAACAGGTTTTGGTAATACTGGAGCTACAGGACTTTCTGGTTCTGATGGTAATGTTGGAGCAACAGGAATTGCTGGTTCTAATGGAAATACTGGTGCAACAGGTTTTGGTAATATTGGAGCAACTGGAATTGCTGGTTCTGATGGTAATGTTGGAGCAACAGGTATTGGTAATACTGGAGCAACAGGTATTGGTAATACTGGAGCAACAGGTATTGGTAATACTGGAGCAACAGGTATTGGTAATACTGGAGCAACAGGTATTGCTGGTTCTAATGGAAATATCGGTGCAACAGGTTTTGGTAATACTGGAGCAACAGGTATTGCTGGTTCTAATGGAAATACCGGTGCAACAGGTTTTGGTAATACTGGTGCAACAGGTATTGATGGTTCTAATGGAAATGTTGGAGCAACAGGAATTACTGGTGATATTGGAGCTACAGGAATTGCTGGTTCTAATGGAAATGTTGGAGCAACAGGAATTGCTGGTTCTAATGGTAATACTGGAGCAACTGGGGCTACAGGAATTGCTGGTTCTAATGGAAATACTGGAGCAACGGGAATTACTGGTTCTGATGGTAATGTTGGCGCAACAGGTTTTGGTAATACTGGTGCTACAGGACTTTCTGGTTCTGATGGTAATGTTGGAGCAACAGGAATTGCTGGTTCTAATGGAAATACTGGAGCAACAGGTTTTGGTAATACTGGAGCTACAGGACTTTCTGGTTCTGATGGAAATACTGGAGCAACTGGTTCTATTGGTAATACTGGAGCAACAGGTTTTGGTAATACTGGAGCAACGGGAATTACTGGTTCTGATGGAAATACTGGAGCAACAGGTTTTGGTAATACTGGAGCAACGGGAATTACTGGTTCTGATGGTAATACTGGTGCTACAGGTTTTGGTAATACTGGTGCTACAGGTATACAAGGATTTATTGGTGCAAGTGGTTTTAACGGTGCAACAGGTTTTAACGGTGCAACTGGTGTTCAAGGTTTTGATGGTGCAACTGGTTTTACTGGAAGTACTGGTATTAATGGTAATAATGGAAGTACTGGTATACAAGGTTCCACTGGTATACAAGGTTCCACTGGTATACAAGGTTCCACTGGTATACAAGGTTCCACTGGAATTAATGGAAGTACTGGTATACAAGGTTCCACTGGCATTAATGGTAATGATGGAAGTACTGGATTGCAAGGTTCTACGGGTATTAATGGTAATGATGGAGCCACAGGAATACAGGGGTTCACAGGAAGTACTGGTATTAATGGCACTGACGGAAGTACTGGATTTCAAGGTTCCACAGGAATTAGTGGTATTAATGGAAATAATGGAAGTACAGGATTACAAGGATCTACTGGAATTAATGGCAATGACGGAAGTACTGGATTACAAGGATTTATAGGAAGCACAGGATTACAAGGTTCAACTGGTATTAATGGAAATGATGGAAGTACTGGATTACAAGGATTAACAGGAAGTACTGGTATTATTGGTAATAATGGAAGTACTGGATTACAAGGTTCGACAGGTATACAAGGTTTTATGGGAAGTACCGGATTACAGGGTATACAAGGATCTACTGGTATTAATGGAAATAATGGAAGTACTGGATTACAAGGTTCAACTGGTATTAATGGAATTGATGGAAGTACTGGATTACAAGGTTCCACTGGCATTAGTGGAAATGATGGGAGTACTGGATTACAAGGAAGTACTGGATTACAAGGGTTTACAGGAAGTACTGGTATTAATGGTAATGACGGAAGCACTGGATTACAAGGTTCAACGGGTATTCAAGGAAGTACTGGATTACAGGGTATACAAGGATCTACTGGTATTATTGGAAATGATGGAAGTACTGGATTTACAGGAAATACTGGTATTCAAGGATCAACAGGAATTCAAGGGTCCACCGGTATTACTGGAAATGATGGGAGTACTGGTCTTCAAGGTTCTACTGGCATTAATGGTAATGATGGAAGTACTGGTTTTCAGGGGTCTACAGGTATTATCGGAAATAATGGAAGCACTGGTATTCAAGGATCTACAGGAATTATTGGAAATGATGGAAGTACTGGTATTCAAGGTTTAACTGGAAGTACAGGACTTCAAGGTTCTACCGGTATTACAGGAAATAATGGAAGTACTGGTATTCAAGGTTTTACTGGTAGCACTGGTATTCAAGGTTTTACTGGTAGCACTGGTATTACAGGAAATGATGGAAGTACTGGATTACAAGGTTCTACTGGAATAACTGGAAATGATGGAAGTACTGGTTTACAAGGTTTTACAGGAGGTACTGGTTTACAAGGTTTTACAGGAGGTACTGGTTTACAAGGTTTTACAGGAGGTACTGGTTTACAAGGATCTACTGGTTTAGAAGGTAGTACTGGCATTACAGGAAATAATGGAAGTACTGGTTTACAAGGATCTACTGGTTTACAAGGATCTACTGGTTTACAAGGATCTACTGGTTTACAAGGATCTACTGGTTTAGAAGGCAGTACTGGCATTACAGGAAATAATGGAAGTACTGGATTACAAGGTCCAACTGGATTACAAGGTCCAACTGGATTACAAGGTCCAACTGGAATTCAAGGATTTACAGGAAGCACTGGAATCCAAGGTTTTACTGGTAGTACTGGATTACAAGGATTTATAGGAAGTACTGGTATTCAAGGATTTACAGGAAGTACTGGTATTCAAGGATTTACAGGAAGTACTGGTATTCAAGGAAGCACTGGTATTCAAGGAAGCACTGGTATTCAAGGAAGTACTGGTATTCAAGGAAGTACTGGTATTCAAGGAAGTACTGGTATTACAGGAAATAATGGAAGTACTGGATTACAAGGTTCTACTGGTATTACTGGAAATAATGGAAGTACTGGATTACAAGGTTCTACTGGTATTACTGGAAATAATGGAAGTACTGGATTACAAGGTTCTACTGGTGCAACAGGATTTATTGGAAGTACTGGATTTATTGGAAGTACTGGATTTATTGGAAGTACTGGATTTATTGGAAGTACTGGATTTATTGGAAGTACTGGATTTATTGGAAGTACTGGATTTACAGGATCGTCAGGTTTTACGGGTGCGACAGGTTTTACGGGTGCGACAGGTTTTACGGGTGCGACAGGAGCAATAGGAGCAACAGGATTTATTGGTGCAACTGGATTTATGGGTGCAACTGGATTTATTGGAGCAACTGGATTTATGGGTGCAACTGGATTTATTGGAGCAACTGGATTTATTGGAGCAACTGGATTTATTGGTGCTACTGGATTTACCGGAGCTACTGGAGCTTTAGCATCATCACATGGAGAATTCTATTCATCAAGTAATTATTCAACATCTGCACAACAATTAGCTATAGCAACTTTACCACCAACATCATCTCAATTAGCACCTCTCATATTAACTAGTGCTACTAATACTGGTATAACATTGAATGGAACTAATAATGGTGTTATTTTCAGTAAAAGCGGTATTTATGAAGCTAAGTATTATGTCGCTGTACAAGCACCAGTATACCAATTAACTAGTGTTGCATTAATACAAAATTCTGGTGGAACATATTCTTATGTTCCAGGTTCTATCAGTGGAGTAGGTACGTCTAGTACAATATTGGGTGATACCGTACAATTTTCAGCATTAGTAAATGATCAATTGAGTATTGCTAATTACAATCCTAAACAAGTTACGACATTATTTAATTCATCAACAGGGTCAACATCAATAACTCTGTTAACACATGTAATTACAAATACATCATCTATAGGTACAACTACTCAAGTTACATCACCTACTATTAATTTAACGACTCTTGGTATTAGCCTAGTTATTCCTAACTCTGTATATGTTATAGTTAGAGCATACAATCCATTAACTTATACAGTACAAGATACCCAATTAAATTCATACACATTAATTACTAGTACAGGAACGACAGGTTCATACACTAACATATACTATTTTGATAATGTTACACCAACTGCATCATTTAATGTTGTAGCAACAGCAAGTTCTGGTTCTACACAATTTATGTCTATACAAGTATTTGTCTATAATAATACTGCAACACCATCATATTCTGGACAAAATTATACGTCGCATGGTGTAATTGCCACATCAGGTACAGGTTTCTCTATGACAACACTCACATTAGCGACTGGACAATTATTCATATTTTCTCTACTTGCTACATATTTTCCAGTTGGTACTGCATATGGTGGTTCAACTATTGGACCAGGTACGCCATCATATGATCCTATCAATGTTGTAGGACCATCACCAGATAATTACACATATTTTGTTGATAGTCTTTGTAATAATACGAACGGAACACCGAGTTTTACAGCAGTTTTCTCAGGTAGTAATGTTAATTATTCAGCCGTTGTTGTCGTGATATCCGCTAACATTACTGGATCTAGTTTCGGAAGTAATAACCCAGGACCTGTCAATACAAGTTTGACTATTAGTCAATTATCTTAATTTTTATCACGACAAGATGTCATGGAAAATTTAAATCAGATTATTATTTCAAAATAGGTAAATTAGAGAAAAAATTTTTATTATAATTAGGATTAGTTACAATAAAAACTCATTTAGTAGTTAATAGTAAATGCAACGTCAAAGTTTATGTCGAGGTTGTGGAACATATTATTTTAATGATACTGGTTGTACTCGATGCACAAATACTTGTTATGTTTGCATTCCAGGACCTATTGGAAGTACCGGGTTACGAGGAGCAACTGGTTTTCAAGGTGCAACAGGTTTAGGTGGAGGTAATCCTGGTGCAACTGGAATACAAGGTGCAACAGGTATACAAGGAGCAACTGGTTTTCAAGGTGCAACAGGTTCAGGTGGAGGTGATCCTGGTGCAACTGGAATACAAGGTGCGACAGGTCCAGGTGGAGGTGATCCTGGTGCAACTGGAATTAATGGACAAATTGGTGCTACTGGATTTCAAGGATCTACCGGAATTGGACAAATTGGTGCTACTGGAATTCAAGGATCATCTGGATTTCAGGGTTCGACTGGTATTCAAGGAGATCCTGGTAATTTTGGTGCGACAGGATTCCAAGGATCAACCGGTGTTGGTATTCAAGGTGTAACTGGTGTAAGCGGAGCAACCGGAACTATAGGAGGTACTGGTATAGGAACTCCAGGTGCCACAGGTGTCGGAACTCCAGGTGCCACAGGTGTCGGAACTCCAGGCGCTACTGGTGTCGGAACTCCAGGCGCCACAGGTGTCGGTATTCAAGGTTCTACTGGTGTTGGTATTCAGGGTGCTACTGGAGTTAGTATTCAAGGTGCTACTGGTGTCGGTATTCAAGGTGCTACTGGTGTTGGTACTCCGGGTGCAACTGGTCTTAGTACTCCAGGTGCTACTGGAGTTAGTATTCAAGGCGCTACTGGAGTTGGTATTCAAGGTGCTACTGGTGTCGGCACTCCAGGTGCAACTGGTCTTAGTACTCCTGGTGCGACTGGAGTTGGTGTTCAAGGTGCTACTGGTGTCGGCACTCCAGGTGCAACAGGTATTAGTACTCCAGGTGCTACTGGAATTGGTATTCAAGGCGCTACTGGAGTTGGTACTCCAGGTGCAACAGGTATTAGTACTCCAGGTGCTACTGGAGTTGGTATTCAAGGTGCAACTGGAGTTGGTAGTCCAGGAGCAACTGGTCTTAGTACTCCTGGTGCTACTGGTGTTGGAATTCAAGGAGCTACTGGAATTGGTACTCAAGGAGCTACTGGTATTAGTACTCCTGGTGCTACTGGTGTCGGTATTCAAGGCGCTACTGGTGTCGGTATTCAAGGAGCGACTGGAGTAGGTACTCAAGGTTCTACTGGAGTAGGTACTCAAGGTTCTACTGGAGTAGGTACTCAAGGTTCTACTGGAGTAGGTACTCAAGGTTCTACTGGAGTTGGTACTCAAGGTTCTACTGGTGTCGGTATTCAAGGTTCTACTGGAGTTGGTACTCAAGGCGCTACTGGTTTTCAGGGACCTACTGGAATTGGTCAAATTGGTGGTACTGGTTTTCAGGGACCTACTGGAATTGATGGACAAATTGGTGCGACAGGTTTTCAAGGAGCGACAGGTTTTCAAGGAGCGACAGGTTTTCAAGGTGCTACAGGTTTGCAAGGTGCTACTGGTTTGCAAGGTGCTACTGGTATTGGTGCTACTGGAGTTTTAGCATCAACACATGGTGAATTCTATACATCGAGTAGTTTTTCATTGACTGTACAACAATTAGCCATAGCAACTTTACCACCAACATCAACTCAATTAGTCCCTCTCATATCAACCAGTGCTACAAATAATGGTATGACATTAAATGGAACTAATAATGCTGTTATCATCAGTAATAATGGTATTTATGAAGCGAAGTATTATGTTGCAGTACAAGCACCATTATTTCCGTTAACAAGTGTTTCATTAATAAAAAATAGTGCTGGTACTTATTCTATCATTCCTGGTTCAGGTAGTGGTGTTGGAACATCAAGTACAATATTAGGTAATGCTGTGCAATTTTCAGCATTAGCAAATGATCAAATTAGTATTACCAACAATAATCAAAGAGAAATAACAACATTATATAACACATCAACAGGATCAACATCAATAACTTTGTTAACTCATGTCATTACAAATACTACTTCTACTGGCACAACAACTCACGTTACATCCCCAACGATTAATTTAACAACTCTTGGTGCTAGTAATGCAATTCCAAATTCTGTGTATGTTATTGTCAGATCATACGATCAATTAACTTATACGATTACCGACACTTTTGCCCCATCAAGTACGTACACTTTAATTAATACAGCTTTCTCCACAGGAAGTTATTGCGCCGTTTATTATGTCGATAATGTTGCACCATCGGCATCATTTTCAGTTACAGCTACCGCTACATCTGGTTCAACTCAATATATGTCAATACAAGTTCTAGTCTATAACAATACTGCCACACCATCATATTCAGGTACCTCTATTCCATTGCATGGTTCACTTGCACCATCAGGAACTTTTTCAACGACAACACCCACATTATCAACTGGACAAATTTATTTGTTTGCTGTTAATCTGACAGCTTTTCCAACTGGTAGTACAATTACTAGTATTTCATACAGTCCAAGTGATGGTGTTTATGATCTTTCATCCTTAGTAACAGGAAATAATAATGCGATCGAAAATAACACTACACTTGGTATTTCAAGTGCAGAACAAACTCTATATCAAGTTCAATCCACTGGTACTAACGTAAATTACGCAGCAATAGTTTTTGTGATATCTCCTAATCTCAGTGGATCCAGTTTTGGAACAAATGCATTGACAATTCCTGTCAATGCAAGTTTAACAATTAGTCAATTATCTTAATTTTTTTTATGACCATAAGTCATGAAAAAAATTGATCAATAATTAACACCCAAAATATAAGTAAGATGTATCTTTACATAATCGAAGGACCTGGAAAGATACAAAAAACCAGTAAGATCCTAGGAAAAGATTATATTGTTGTCGCCACTGGTGGTCATTTAGTTGACCTCCACAAAAAACTCCTTTCCGTCGAAATGGAAAATAATTACAAACCTATTTATTATCCTTCCGAATCTAGTTCACGGTATATTCCAGCCATCACGCAAGCCTTGAAAAAAAATATTACCAAAGTCTTCATTGCCACTGACCCTGATCGTGAAGGAGAAGCCATCGGTCTGAATGCCGTCAATTATTATGGTCTTAAAAATTATGAACGCTTGAGTTATACAGCAATTGACAAACCAACAATTATGAAAGCACTCAAAGAAGGTGGACAATTTGATATGGATCTGGTCCATGCACAAACTGCCAGACGTGTGCTTGATCGAATTGTCGGTTGGTTAGTTTCTCCAGTGATCAGCAAAATTCTCGGAAAGAGTGTCAGTGCTGGTAGGGTACAATCACCAACATTGAGATTATTAGTTGATAAAGAAATAGAAATCGAAAAATTCATTAATTCCAATGGTGATGTCACATATTATCGTGTTATTGGTATGTTTGATGAACTCAGAAGTGTTTTATACAAAGTAACCAAGGAAAATGATAAAGGACCATTCATTGGTGAAAAAAAGAATATCAAACTTGACGAAAAACCAGATGATCCTGATAAACATCAGAATATCTCATTTCAGGATGAACATGCATCTATTTTGAAATTTATGAAGAATTGTAAAGAATCTGATTTTACAATTTATGACATTTCAGATAAAATTTCTATTCGAAAACCATCAGCACCATTTATGACATTATCATTACAACAAGAAGCAGGTCGTCGTCTTGGAATGTCATTAGACAGAATTCAGAAAACTTCCCAAAAATTATACGAACAAGGTTATGTTACTTATATTAGAACTGATAGTGTTGAAATTTCGACAGAAGGTATGAAAGCAATCAAGAAAACCATTGTTGAGAAATATGGCAAAGACAAATATCAAGAAACAAAATACAAAACTAAAGTGAAGAACGCTCAAGAGGCTCATGAATGTATTCGTCCGACTGATCCTGATTTGGAAGATTTGTCTAAAGAAATTACTGATACTGATCAAATTAGATTGTATGAACTTATTTGGAAAAGAACCATTGCGAGTCAAATGATTTCAGCAAAAGTGAAAGTATTCACGATTCAAATTGACATTAGTAAAATTAAAAAATATTATTTTCAGAGTCTGATGGAGAAAGTGGTTGAATTAGGATTTATGGAAGTGTATCAAGAATCTTCTGAATCATCTGAGGATATTAATAAATTCAAGAAATTACCTGATGTCGGTAAAAAAATCAAAATGGATTGGATTGAAGCAAAACAAGAATTTGCTCGTCATCCAGCCCGATATTCTGAACCATCATTGAATGCGAAAATGGGTGATATTGGTATTGGTCGTCCAGGAACTATTCCGAACATTGTTGCCGGTTTGTATAAAAAAGGATATATTACCAAAGGCGATATTAAAGGTACTGAAAAGAACGTCTGTAATTTTAAAATTTCAGACAAAACCGAAAAGATCACTTCTACTAAAACAAAATTGATGTATGGTCAAGACAAAAATAAATTACTTCCAACAAATTTAGGTAAAATGGTTGTCAATGTGTTAATGGAACATTTCCCATTAATCATGGATTATGATTTTACGAAAAAAATGGAAGATGAGCTTGATATCGTATCAAATGGTAAATTACATTGGCATAAAGTTGTCGATACATTTTATAAAAAACTCAAGATACTTATTGATAAAGGTAAGAACACAAAATCTGTCTCGAATGAATCAGCGAAAGTTCTGGGTGAGGATGAAGATGGTCATCAAATTATTGCTTTGACAACTAGTTTTGGTGATCGTATTAAAGTTATTGTTGATAATGTGAAAGACAAGGATATTGCTGTCTATGTTAATTTACCTGAAGGTGAAACTGCCAAGACGATTACATTGAAACAAGCGAAAAAATTATTACTGAATGTGAAATATTTAGGAATGTATGAGAAGAAACCAATGTTGTTGCGCAAGGGTGATAATGGATGGTATGTGTCTAATGGTCAGAAAAGCGCCAATGTTACTAATGGTGATGTTTCATTAGACGATGCCGTAAAAGCATTAGAACAGAATAATCTGGCAGAATATACCATTAAGAGTGGGGAGAAGAAGATCAAGGCACGTGCACTGAATGGTCCATATGGTTCTTATTTGCAAACTGTTATTAATGGGAAGAAAAAGAATTATTCGATACCGAAAGAATTTGATGCGACTAAATTAACTGATGAACAAATTCAGAAGGTGATGGAATTCAAGAAAAAATACGATGAGGCAAAGAAGGAAGGTGGTTTTTCCAGAGGTAAAGGTGGTTTCAAGAAGAATGTCGGAAAGGGTAAAAAAAGATAAATCAATCATTTAATAATGATTCATTTATGGGAGTTAATCATCAGAAGTCTGACATTAGATGGTAAGGAGTTTTTTGCTGTACCGTGGACTATAATTAGAAAAAAAGTGTTCAATGACAAAATGATTCAGATGTTACGTCATGAAATGAAATATCCTCTTGATTTGCCAACGAATGATGTGGAAAAAGTCATCTTGAAGAAAATATTAGGAATTAATACTGATTTAGTTTTAGGAAAAGAACAAAGTCAATTTAATCAAGACAGTCTTATTTTAGCGATCGTGAATAATAATTTTGGGATGATTCAAAAAATGCCAGTTATTGTGACAGCTCAAATTCTAGGATTAGTATTAGAAGTGGGGAATGAGGAAATGTTCTTTTTCTTGAAAAAATTATGTCGAGAAAATATTACGATTTATCATTACAAGAAAGCTATTCTTGGTGGTTCATTGAATTTAGTGAAGGAAGTTGGTCAGAATATTATGCATACTGATGGTGAATTAGAATTAGCCTTACAGACAAATAATACTGAAATTATTAAATGGATGTTACTTGATAATAAGAAACCGTTGCCTGAACAATTTGTCAAATATCTTATTCTCAATGCTAATACCGAATTGCTCGATTTGTGCAAGCCAAAATTATCTTCGATTCTCTATCATTCAGCATTATTATCAGGTTCATGGGAGATGATTACTTTAATTTCTCCATATATTGATGACGAACTAGATCATGCCCGAAGTAATGGTGGTCATCGTTCTGTCTTGACAGATGAGAGTACATACGTGAAGAATGACAAGATTTATTTTTCACATACAATTAATTATGCAGTACAATCGAAAAGTCTTGATATCGTAAAACACGTTAATGGGCAAGGTTTTCAGGTGACAACATCAAATTTACTGACATGTATACGACAAGGAACAGTAGAACAATTAGAGTATTTGTTATTTTATGGAGAATTACAGCCGTATCATTTATTGTATTTGTCGTGTCATACGATTAATGATGAAAAGAGGGAGTTTGCAAAGATATTGATGAAGACAAAGATATTTGATGAATTGGATCGAAAAGATCGGAGTAAATTAGAAATACATTGGAAGATCGTGAATCAGGATCAACAACTACCTGATACTGGTACGATTGATCCTGACTTTTTCTTTTATCGTAAATTAATTAACAAGTATGATAATTGTGTTGATGTTCATCGAATTGAGAGAAAAAGATGGAGATTGATGTTAGGATTAGATGTCGTTCTTCCGGAACAAATAGATAACATTGATTACTTGTTTGCTTCTTTACAAATACTAAAGTTTAACAGTAGTCATTCTTCCTACGCAGGCTGTAATCATTCTTCCCACGCAAGCTGTAAATTACCTGACAAATGGGTACAGAACATTATTTTACTCCTAGGTAATATTCCATGTCTTGCATATATGGTTAAATTAGGAATGAAAATTGATAGTCTTACTGATCATCCTTTAGTAAGAAAGTTGATTCTTGAAAAATAATTTTTCCATTACTATTTTTAGTATTGAAAAAATATGTTAGCTATTTTGTTGATATGATGATTAGGACGATAACCAAGACGATAACCAAGACGATAACCAAGACGATAACCAAGACGATAACCAAGACGATAACCAAGACGATAACCAAGACGATAACCAAGACGATAACCAAGACGATAACCAGGACGATAACCGAGACGATAACCAAGACGATTACCAGGACGATAACCAGGACGATAACCAGGACGATAACCAGGACGATAACCAGGACGATTACCAGGACGAGTACTATGATAACAATAACTTAATTAACATCTTACTGGTTACTTGATTAATTGTTCGATAAATATCTTAATTGTAAATAGATCCTCACTTTATAGTTATTATAAACATAAAAATAATAAAACGCATTCATCATCGAATGACTAATCAAGTAATTAACAAGATATTAATTAAGTTATTGTTATCATAATAATCGTCTAGTAGTCGTCCAGTAGTCGTCTTAGTAATCGTCTAGTAGTCGTCTAGTAGTCGTCCAGTAGTCGTCTAGTAGTCGTCTAGTAGTCGTCTAGTAGTCGTCCAGTAGTTGTCTAGTACTTAATAAGGAAAAAAATTGATTTTTGAAGTTTCTACTGGTTCCAGTTCAAGAACCTAGATCGTCGGAAAGATATTGCTACCCCCGTTATCGAGTATTAAACTCTTGCCTCTCTCAAAACTCTCTCAGAAAGCCTTTTGGTTGTTTGCTTTCTCTCCCAATTCTCTCAAGAAAGCCTTTTGGTTGTTTGCTTTCTCACCTGCTCTCCTAATCTGTTTTTGCCTTGCTAAAAAACTGATTATTTAATTCCCTATTTCCCCTACCGATTTTCAAGAACAAGAAATCTTTTATTGAAAATCTATCTCACATCATGGGTCTCAGCTCTGCCAGAAAAACGGCTCAATCCAAGTCACCGAATGCCGTCTCAGCAGTTGTGGCTCCCGCAAAAACACCTGTTCCAAAGGTTGTGAAGAAGGTCATCCCTCTCGAAGTCTTGATCGCAAGACTCACCAGCCTTGCCTCCTTGCATGGTTGTGAGTTGACACAGTATGGTTGTGAAAACGCCACTCTGAACTTGAACGAAATCATTTTTGAGTCTACTATCAATGGTGTCTTCGATGGAGAGGATTTCTCAGAATTTCTCAAGGACAACCAAAAAACCGTCGGTTACATGGTTGTTGCGATGAGGAATTCGTTTTTCAGAATCAGGGACTTCCTCGTCAACAAATATCCTGGTGCTGGCATCACAATTCGCATCTTGTCTTCCCTTTACGCGAATTTCCACAAATTCTGCAAAACTCATCCGTCTTATCTCCCTTACAGAGACAAGACCGTCTTCAGTGAACCTCAGGAATTGGAGGATCTGACCAAACTCATTGCCAATCTTTATTTCCTCGGAGATGAAGACATGGTTACTGAGTATTTGAAGTTCACTGATGAACGTCAGAAAGAAGCTAGTCAGAAGAAGACTGAATCCTCAACAGAGGAACATCAGGGTGAACCCACCAAGTCAGCTGAACCGACAACAAGTCTTGTTGGAATGTACGATGAGGATTCCAGTGATCCTGAGGATGTTGAAGAGGATGCCGAAGATGTTGAAGATGATTCTGAGAATGAAGAAGAAATTGAAGAAGAGAAGAACTGTATTGCTTACACTCCAGATACTCTCTTTTCTTTCTTCAAAACTTTCATCATGATCATCTTGAGACACATCGATGATGCTGTTGACAAGCAGGGTCAGAAGCACAATTATCTCGAAGATAACATCACCTTCTACACCTCCATCCTTTCCCTCGTGAACTCTCGATGCTACGTGATCAGTTTCAAGCCTGGAAAACGATTCAAGTCCCTCAAAGAGACCGCTCCTTGGGCTAAAGAGCAAACCGGTAAACCTGGCAAAGGTACAGCCAGTGCGAGTTCCTCCAAGCCTCAAAAATTCGCTCTACCTCGACATGATGCTCCGGTTGTCAAGGATCCTGTTGCAAGGCCTCCTCGTCTCACACCCGGCAACAAAAAGGGCAAAGGCAAGGATATATCACCAATCCACTATGAGCGCAAAGGAGAATGAGCTCTCATTGTCCACCAATAGATAATATTTCCCTCTCTTTTCTCTCTCTCAAAAAATAATAAATACCCCAAAAAAATTTCCAAATAATTACAAAAGCAAAAAAAATACCAAAAAATCAAAAAACTACAAAAAAAGAACCAAAAAAATTTGATAATTTATTTATAGTTTATTGAAATCCCCTAACTAAGGATCAATATGAGCACCGAACAAATTACTACCCCTCTTCCCGATATTTCTGCCTGGTTGGAAGCCTCCCTCAAGGATATCACAGAAGACTTTGAGAGAAAGATCATCAAAGGATTCATCGATATGATGGTCAATCCAAAGTACGTCAATGATCAGAATCGTATCGGTTACTGGATGTCATTGGTCAAGGCAGTTCTCATTAATATTGAATACACCATGAAAGTTCAATATATTGACACGGGAAAATCACTTGGATACAAACCTTATGGAGGAATTACCAAGGAAGAAGCTGAGCTACTTGATGCTGACAAAAATATCAAACGTCATGCTTTCTCACAAGAGGAATTCACTAAGGTCATTGCTGAAATTAATTCCAATAGTGAGAATGCTGTTCTTGGATTGGTCAAAGATACACTAGCAAATATTCTCAGTATTAAGGTCAAGTTCTTCAGACATGAAGACAATAACTGGAAAATTATTCTCAAATGGTTGAGAAATCAATCTAATTCATTCAGAACAATAAGGGCAACACTTGATTTCTTGTCTGAAGTCATGTATATCATCAGAGTAAGCAAGTATTCTTGGGAAAATGAAGAATTCAAGACCATCAAAATGATTAGCAGGACAATCTCCGCACTTCGTGAATTCAGGTTTGTTGTTTCGCATGAATCCAAGGAACAAAAGCACACTGATAAGGAAATTACTATTAAGAAGAACAACACTGAGACACGTCGCAATAACATTGATCTTGATGATATTTCCCATCAAAGAAAAGGTCATGAGGAACAACGTCAACCACGCAGATTCCCTGAAATTGAACCAGAATATCATGTACCAAGAATACAACAAAATGACCGTCGTGCTCCGAGAGAAAGAGCAGAATCATCTAAGGGTAGGCAACATGATAACCTTGATGATTTTGATGTTGAAGATCTCAAGGAATTCAGGAAATTTAAGGAACGTCAGCAAAGAGAGAAAAATGTGCGTTCTTCGGATTTCGACTAATTATTGAGACTGAAAGTCGAAAGAATCTAGGCGCTCGTCGACTAATTATTGAGACTGAAAGTCAAAAGAATCTAGGCGATCGTCGACTAATTATTAAGACTGAAAGTCAAAAGAATCTAGGCGCTCGTCGACTAATTATTAAGACTGAAAGTCGAAAGAATCTAGGCTTTTTCCGACTAATTATTAAGACTGAACGTTGAAAGAATCTAGGCGTTCGTCGATTGATGTAAAAATACAGATTAACTTTTTATAATTTATTATTTTCATAATAGGTTATAAATATGAGTCTTATTCTTTATGGTTCAGGTGATACAAATGATACCATTGGTGAAATTGATCAAGGAACATTGGAAGAATGGTTTGATAATCGGCGTTCGGAAATTGAGAAAGATGCTTTTTCAGAGAAATTTGAGATTACATACGTTGATTTCAGGAGATTACTCCAAGAACTAAAACCGAATAACGCCAAAATTAGAGGTGTCAAAGTGGTTAATTCACCTAATTTCAATCTCTTTGTCGTCATACAAGCTAGAAATAGATTATGGCAATTACGAGACACATATAACAATGATATTCAAAATATTGCTGACAAATTACTGCAACTCGACGATAACGACACGATTACATTTGTTTTTATCAGAAAAATTCCAGCCTTCGATCCACAATTGTATCCCAATATTGATACTCGAATTAATAATCTTGTTGGTAGACGTCCCTTGATGCCATTAGGTGATGATCAGTTATTCGGTTCTAATCCTAATTATCCTGAAGGTAATACCGGTATTGAACAATTTACTGCTGACCAACCTGGACAATCTCCTCTAACATATGTCGATAAAGTAAACATTAATGTTGGTTCTGAAAGTAATTGGTCATTTTGGCTCGTCGTTATTCTCATTATTATCATTATTGGAATGATTTACAAAAATCATAAATCATAGGTTAATCTCAACACTCAATAAATTTGTTTTGACAGGTATTTCGAAAGAATTAATGATAGTATTAAGTAAAATTTGACTACAAAATCCTGCGGAATCTTTCGTGACAATTGTTATTTTACCTGCAAAAAGGGTCCTCTTCATCCATAAACATAATGGATAGATGAAAAATGAAATGTAATGATCTGCCATGTCTTTATATCCACCATTAATGGTGTAAATAAATAACGGTTGTTTCATTACTTGAGTTGTTTCAGTATCAATAATGGTCCAGGAAGAATATTTCGATTTATCCTGATGTAACCTTCCCATAAAACCAATCAAAATAGTATTTTTATTTTTTGACATAATATCTAATGTCACAGAATTATGTTGCAAATTTTCCAAATCAATCAAATAAATATGTCCAGTATTATCAATAATTTTCGATAAATAATTAATATCAAACATATGCGAAATACCAATCCACGTTGCTGGTTCTTCTTTGACAATTTGTTGTACTTGTACAACTTGTTGTGTATGTTGTACACGTGATTCTCGTGGTTTTTTCAAGAACAAAATAATTAAGAAACAGGCATATTGTTCTCCATTTTTTTTGGAATTAAATTCTGTGTCAGTCTTTCCAGTAAACAACGTATCATTTTTATTCATCAATGAACATGATACATTCCAAATTAATTTGTGTTGAGGACCTTTGGTTCGATGTCCAAATGACAAATCATTGCCATGTTTGACACAATACTCAAGTAACAAACCTTTGTAATTATAATCTTCATCAAAAACACTAATATTACTAAAATCAGTCATAATGATGGAGTCAGTAATATTGATTGACTTATGATTAGTCTTTATATCAATTTTTTTCTAAGGCTATAAGCGGAGTACGCTATGGTAAGTCGAAATTCAATTTTTTCTAAGGCTGTAAGCGGAGCAACCTGTGGTAAGCCGAAGAAACAAAATGTAGACGTAGTAACCTGTGGTAACTGTAAAAGTTCAATTTTTACCTAAAAAAAATTGATTATTGGAGTTTCTAGTACCGCCAATTCAAGAACTATATAATGAGGTAAGACTCATAAATCTAAAAGCTTTCAAACTCTCGGCCTCCTAGCCTCTTCCGTTTGCTCTCTCAACTCTTACCTATCGCTCTGTCGTTTGCCTCACAGCTAATCATCAAAACCCCTCTGTTGTCTGCTCTCAAGCCTCACCAACAACCCTCTGTCGTTTGCCTCATAGCCAATTGTTTTCTTCAAGCCTCCTCTGTCTCAGAAAAAAATTGAACTTTTACAGTTACAATTTGTTTTATTCAACCTCCGGTCTCAGAAAAAAATTGAACTTTTACAGTTACAATTTGTTTTATTCAACCTCCGGTCTCAGAAAAAAATTGACTTTTCGATTTACTGACGATCTCTTAGTAGTTCAATAATATTTATCACGAAATAAAATGGCTTCAATGACTTTTTCTTCATTTTCGACCAAGAACAACGAATTCAAACTCGTTATTGGTGATTTCGTGCAGTGGATCAAGTCCAACACCAAAACTCTGTACCATCTTTTTGAAGATGGTGGTATTGGCGGTCTTTACACCGAACAATCAAAGAAGACCATTTCTGCCATGCATTTCTCTGACAGTCAGATCGAGATCATCAACAAGGCCAATGAGTACATTACCAAGTGCATTCTGTTCCTGGCCAAAAAGAACAAGTTCGAAGATTACGACGAAGTTTACCATATCAGTGATGTTGAACAAGTGAACATCAAAATTGTGAAAGCTTTCCAAGCCTATTGCGACATCTATGTTGCCCCAGTCATTGCCAAGCTCAAGGAACAGAAACCCAAAGAACTTGCCCCAATCGCCAAAAGCAAGGAAAAGGAAGTTCCCGCTCCCGTCACTGTCGTCACTCCCGTCGTCCCAGTCGTCCCAAAGGCCACTGCTTCCACTGTCATGGAAGGTCCCAGTGCTGTGTTCTCTCAAGATTTGTCTGGATTGGTCAATGACATCAAGGAACTGAACAATGCTCCCAGCCACACTGGTGCTTTCAAGACCACTCGCGAGTTTTATACTCCAAACGCCACCATCATTGCCAACCTTGACATTGTTTGCAAAGCATCGACCATCCAGAGTGCTTACGATATTCTTCTTGGACAGATCACTGAATTGAAGAACATCTCTGGAGTTGACCACGTTCGTGCTTACCTCACCATCAGATTTCAAGCTGGGTTCATTTTCCAGCAGAACGCCAAGAAACTGATTTCTGAGAAGAACATCGCTGAACAGAAAAAGTTGCTGACTGCTTCTTCCAACCTTTTCGTTGCCCTTGATTTCGTCTATTCTCCTGAAGGCAAGGCCAGTGTTTGGAAATGGTTCTTCTCCAATGATGCCGACCTTTATGGCAAGAAATACTCACGTGCTCAGATCTTTGAGCTGTATTTGAGGAAGTCTGTTGATTCCTACTTCGAGTTACTCCGCGCCATGTATGCCAAGCTCGGTATCAGCTTCCATGCTTCCAAGACTTCTGAGGACATCACTTCTGTTCTGGCTTCCGCAAAGGATCAATACTTTGTCAGCAAGAAGAAACAATCGGTTGCACTCTCAAAGAACGCTGAAGACAAGGCACTGAACATTGAACTGGTGACAAAGGGACTGACCAAGGCAAAGGCCCCTCATTCTTGGTTGCCTGCCATGCTTCCGATGAGCGATCACGACGATGATTACTTCAACTTTGGAATTTCCGATGAAGACAGATGCACCTTGAAAAACTTGCTGGTGATGCTTTACCCTGGTTTGGCCAGTAAAGCGTTTTCCGAAAAGATTCAAGCCATGGTCGTGCAAATCAACAATGCACGTGTTCGTGGTGATGATCTTCCAGCAAATGTCAAGAAGCCCAACCCAGAGTTCTCCGTCAAGCCTTCCGACGCTTATGGACTGTTCTACTCTGACGTCTTCACTCCCATTGAGAATTCCATTGCTCCGGCACTGGGTGGAAATGACAACAAGATCAGAGATCCTTCTGATGCACTCCGTTTGCAAATTGCTCGTGCTTCGGCAGGATTTCCCTTGCAGTTTATTGCCTCCATTTGGACCATTATGGCTCAACAGATTCGTCCAGCCATCTCCCAGTCAACTACCTACATTTTTGATGGCAATGGAAAGTTCAATTCTTCCATGAAAGCCCTCATCGACATTGATATTAAGTCCTATGTCGATGGAACTGCCGGTGCCATGGATCTGATGGTGTATGCTCAGAATGGAAACCCGATGAAAGTCGACAAGGCATACCTCGAGGAACACCAGGTTGGTCTTTATCTTAAGACCTTGAAGACCATCGAATCCCAAGGAACAGGATTTTCCAAATTCTTCATTCAGGATCTTACACCAAACAGGAACCCATTTGTCATCATGTCCGTTTCTGCTCCCGCCGTCAACGCTTGGAAGTTCGTTGGCGGATCTTGGGCTGATGAAATCGCACCAGCTACTCCAGTTGTTTCGGCCCCTATCGTTCCTACTCCAGTAGCAGAAAAGACAATCAGCATCATGAAGATGAAGAAGGAGCCCACATCAGCATCTCGTTCTGGTGTCCCTAAAGTTCAACGTTCAGCTGATGAGGAGTTCACTGCTCACTTGAATGACATGTATGCCAGGATTGAGGCACGTTCCACCGAGACAGCTGAGGATAAGTTGAGGAAGTCCAAGAAACAGCATCAACGTAATCTTCAGGAACAGGACCCTGCAACCAAGTATACTCCTCTTGCTGAGTATCTTCGTGAAAATGGTCTGACCCCAACTGACTTTTTCTCGAACATGCGTCTGATCTTTGAGACTGAGGCTGATGATGTCATTGAAGACATGAAGACCGAAATGCGTGTGAAGACTGAGTTCGATCTTCGTGCGCCTTTGAGGAAGACCACCATCAGGGAGCGATTCCTGCAAAGACTCGCTTCGACCACTGAAGCCGATGCCACTGCCCTTGTTGCCATTTGCAAACACTTCAAGTTTTCATCCAATGAAGAATTGAAGCAGTGGTTCATAAACAACGGTGCTAATGACAAGCAAGTTATGTCAAAGCGTGAGAGGACCAAAATCGAACAGACGAACCGCGCGAATGATCTCCTTAACATCGCGTCAACTTCCCAAGAAGGTCCTTCTCTTGTTCAGGTTTCACAGGTGAGGACAGGTCCTTCCGAGACGATGAAGGCTCTTTTGGCCCAACAAGATGGGCTTCTTGGAGATTGCTCTTTTGCCGATGACATTGATTTGAAGAAAGTCAATTCGAATGCTATTATGAGACTTCATTCTCGGTTCAAGAGTTCTTTTGAGAAGAAAGTCATCCGCGAGAGTGTTGCCTCACTCCGTCTGAGCGCCAATGCATCATTCACTGATCTTGTTGACTTTGTTCGCAAGAGGAATTCCCTTGAAATGTCTCAAGATGAGATGGAGTTCATCTCTGCTGAAATCCCTGAAAAGTTCATCAGCATTGTTGAAAAGTCCCTTGACATCCTCGAAAAGATTCCAGAGATGATTTGTCAGCTTGAAGTCTCTGACCACTATGAGATGTTCTCAATCCTTGCATCTGCTGATGAGAGCGTCCTCGAATTTGCTGACTTCGTTGCCGGTGACAGCAAATACATCATGAGCCTTCCTCACAATGTCATCAAGTTCATCAACAGTTGGGTCACGATCATGTCCACTGAGGAAATCACCAGCGATTACACCTCTCACCTCGCTCTGTTCATTTCCCAATTCAGGAAATTGAACCCCACACAAGACATTTTGACCTGGACCAAGAAAGTCATTGTTCCTCTGATCTACGAGTGTGGTGATTCTTTCTGTTTTCCTTATGACAGCAGGAATGAGAACGCTGGAAACATCTCACGAAGCCTCCAACAGAGAGATGTTGACGATCTTTTGAGGAACATGTTTGCCACTTTGTACCATTTGATCTTCCTTGAGAATCCATACATCACATATACCGAAATCACTAACGGTATTGAGGCCTTTATCATTGAAGGAAAGTCTTTCCAGAACTTCGATGATCTCATCAATGACATGATGGATTACATGAAAGACATTGGTATCACCTCCACTGCGTCTTTCCTCAGAGCTCTGACTGGATTCCACAACACTATGTGTGATTTGACTTGTGTCTCTGAGCCTGTTCTTTTGGCTGTCTGTGGTCGCTCTGACCCTTATGCCTACCTCCCCCTTGCTCACAAGCTGGCCTCCGACAACGGTGTTTACACTCAGGCTGAGTCAGCTTATATTACAGCCAAAGGTGCCATGAAGGGAGCTCTCACTGTCCCTTGTGAATTCCTTGTTGACTTTGTCACTTATATGACCTCCCTCCACCTGATTGTGAGTGTGGGTGAATTTGCTCAAGAGTTTGCCAGACGTCTTCTCCCATTCCTTGAGGAGTCAATCGACGCGGATAACTTGAGTGACATCATTCATGTTAAATATCAGATCTTTTCTACTTCTTTCTAGAAATCTTTCCATTTGTGTTTGTCCTTTCTCTTTTCATTTGAAAATCAAAAAAATTGTGCCTCATCGCATTGTCCTTTCCCTTTCCTTTAAAAAATCAAAAAAATTTGTGCCTAAACAGCATTGTCCCCTTTCCCTTCTTTTTGTGTGTCCAAGAAAATTAAATAATCTAAAAAAAATTAAATAACTAAAAACTAAAAAAAAACTTTTGTTTCATTTTAGTTTTGCAAATAGTATCTCAAACGATTCTGGAACTGTCTTAATTTTGTATGGACTAATAATTTTTTGAATGATCCTTTCTTAAATGCATAAGTCATAATATTACTAATTAGATTTCGATTGTAAAGATAAGTCTGACATTCAATTCGATACCATAAATGGTTAAAAGGATTTTCCTCAGATGGAAACAATTTATCGAATTTTTGTTCAAGGGCAATCCGATACTGAGGATAGGAATCAACGATTTTAATGTAGAAATCCTTCATATTATCTAATTTCAAATTTGATTGTATCTGAAACAACTCATCCTTATCAGTAAATGACAAAATTTGATCTGGATGAGTATTTGACAATTGATCTAAAAAGTAATATTCAAAAGCAGGTGTAATTTCAATTTCTTGAAAATATTTTTTGCCTTTCGATAAATACTGATAGATGTTTATTGGATGAACAAACCGTGTGCTGGCAACTGATTCTTTGTCATAAGAGATGGCATAATTAGGATGAATAATGGCTGTTTTAACACCAAGAGAGTGTGAGAGAAAGGATAACCATGCAATCCAGTGAGGTGTGTCAAGGTTGAATTGTTGGTTTGTGTCATTGATACTGTATTTAAAATAATAATTACAATGAAGTTCTTCACCGATTTCAATCAGTAGACTAAGATTACCATATTTTAGATTACTGGAATAGATCATAACACCGTTTGTCTCTTGATAATAAAAGAAGGGTGAATAGACGGTTGATGAATTGTAACTACCAACTGTAAAAATAATTTCATGATTGTTAATCATCGATCTGAATTGTCTATTTTCATTTGTCATGTCGATCAGATGTTCTATTTTTTCAGCCAGTGATATTCCATTTAACTTGAGTTCTTCCATATTAATAATTGGTAAAGTAACATTCGTTTCTTTGTTTTCGAGACGATCAATAACCTGATCAATATTATGACCAATGTATGTCATTTCATATTTCTTGATAACGCGTTTATTGAGTAAGACTTTATCTAGTTCTGGTGTTTCAAGAATGATGTTATCGAGGCGAAATTGGGAAGATGGAGGAAAGATAACTTCTTCTTCTGCTGGAAAATTAGAATAAGATTCAATACACAATCCGATACCTGATTTTTGTGGTACTGTTATTTTAATGAGAATGTATCCAAATTGATAGTTGTTTTGATAGTAAAATGGATTACGAGTCGTACTCATAAAACTTGGATCAGTGTAAATATCACCCGGTTTTAAGTGTGACATAAATTCATCTGTCTCAATTAATCGATACATAGTTTGATTTGCCTGTTCATGTGATACATTAATGGTTGATCTCCGTAAATACGAAGATACATCTACATTCGTAGCTGACAAGATTGGTGGTGCTTTTTTGATCAATTTCATCATAAGGGTAATTTGTTTCTCGAGAACATTATTGACACTATAAGGATTTGGTCTATCGAGACAGCATTTTGTGTTTCTGGTGTAATCATTGATGAGATAGGAGCCAAATAGACTGTAGTATTTGACAAGACAAACTGATTTTTCTTTGAAGATGCATTCCTGGTGATTGATTAGTGTTTCACTACTGATATCATGTCGTTGGACTAATTGGCAATTGTCTTTTTTATTCCAATCGACAGATAGATAATACAGTTCGTCTCGTTGATAATAAGGTTTAATGTGAGAGAATCCTGATTTGTATGAAGGTCGAACACAATCGGTGATGTATTTTTCACTGATGAATGATGCATAAAATACTTTATAGTATGTTGATTCTAAAATATCAAAATCGTATTGATCAATAAATATTTTCATTCTGTTATTGAGATGTTCAATAATTTCATGTGTTAGTAATCGATAATGATCATAAACAATTCTATTATGAACATTTTCACGATAAATGAGATATATTTTATTTGATTTAATGTCATACAAGGGTATTCGCTCTTCGAATTTTGAAATTTGAATTTTTGTTTTATTGTCAAGCAAAACGCCACCTTCATACAATTTAAGAATTAATTCTTCTAGACTATCAACATCAAAGATTTCATTATTTAGTTTATACTTCATTATTCCTAGTGAAATAACAGATTTTTAAGCATCAGAAAGATGCCCAAAGAACTGTTTTTCAAGAACTACTGGACACAGCACCCATAAATGAGTACCGGTCTAGTTTAATGTCTTATTTTTCCAATGAAAATTTTTATCAATTTTTTTGTTTGTTTCTTGACGATAATTTGACTAATTTCTTGACAATAATTTGATTACTTTCTTGACGATAATTTGATTTCTTGTTTGACTTGTTTCGTTATTACAAATAGGTTCTCACTTTATGTGTATAATTATAATTATTATTAAGAAACGCATTCAAATTATCGTCAAGAAATAAATCAAATTATCGTCAAGAAAGTAATCAAATTATTGTCAAGAAAGTAATCAAATTATCGTCAAGAAAGTAATCAAATTATCGTCAAAAAACAAATAATTAAGTGATTATCAAAAGATAATCAAATAATTAAAAATCAAATTCGTGAGGAAAAAAACATTCACCGTTTTGTGATATGTGATAAGGATATTCCAGTGTTTTCTTATTGGTTATTTTGTAGTTATTATTGAATTGTAGTTCAGAATTAAAAATGTTAAACATACCATATGAATAGCGTCTATCATTTTTAACAAAAACACATGATTGAGTGGTACCGAATCGTAAATCTGTTACATTGACATAATTAATAACTAAATTTTCTTGATGTGATAGTTTCTCAATATATCCAAATTGATAAGATATCTTCATTCTTTCGTCAATCATATCATTTGTCATTAGATTTAAATGACCCTTTGATTCTAATAACAATCTAAAGTAATCAACATAAACACCATTTTGAAATTTAAAATTTGTTAAACTTTCAAAACGTGGATAAAGCGATGTTTTCTGACCTCGATTCTTAATCAAATCAATGATAAGATGTGACTTTGAATGACTTCCAAGATACAATCTTTGTGTCAGTACTCGACCTGACGAGAATGACTGAAGAGCTGTAATGAATGGCATTTTGGTAATTTAATAATAATATTATGAATAATAAATTATCAATTTTTTCATAAGACTGTAAGCGGAGCAACCTTTGGTAAGTCGAATGAAACAAAGTGTAATTTAGACGTGAGGAGAAATTCAATTTTTTCATAAGACTACCAAAAAAAGTTCAATTTTTTAGATTTGAAAATTTAGGCACTTGTTCGATCTTTAGTATATGGTTCACAATATTTCGAATCAGAAGTGGATCTTGTAAAACCTTCAGGACAATGTGCAAAACATGATCCTGATATCATTTCATACCCAGTCGGACACACTGCATTATCAAGTAATTCCATTGTTGTTGATGGTCTCAAACATCTATTTCCTTCAGTTAGAAATCCTTCCGGACATTCCAAATAACAAATGTTCGGATTACTTGGATCTTGTTTGTATGGATCAGTACAACCCTCATGATAACACATACCATTTTGTTGATGAGGATACTCACTATTATGACAACCTCTTCCCTGAAATCCAAGATGCTTAATTGGTCGAGTACATGTGTTATAATCTAACTCCGTATATCCTGCAGGACATAATGTATAACACGTTGCCTTATTCGAAGCATTTGTACTTTGTGTCGATCCTACAGGACACTGTAAAAACCATCTTCCCGCGGCGACCAGTTCACAACAATTAGTACATTGACCGTATGCTTCACACTTTGCCTTCGTACCAAATCCTTTCTCAGCATATGATTCTCGATTAAATGCAGGACGTAAACAACCATTACCAGATGCTATGAAATCTGGTGGACATTTTTGATAACAACTACCATTAACCATTTCATAATCACCTGTACAATTTTCTTGACATTGGTTGTTAGCATATGTATAACCATTTGGACAAATCATTTCCTGAGGAGGATATGATTGAATATTCGAACAATACATTGTGTCTTTATTAAAACCAGCTGGACAATCAAGATAACACTTCATGTCAATCTTCTCATAATTACTCTCACACTGATTATAACAACCACCATCAATCATAATCTGATTCGGATCTGAACAAAATCTATCAACGACAGAATTATTTGCCTGACAATAGAAATGACCACCATTATTAACAATCGTAAATCCATCAGGACAATTAGCAACACATTTCGTTTTATCTAAATCATACGGTGACATACCTTCAGGACATGAGGCATAACATTTGCCATTCACTGACGAAAATCCGTCTGGACACTGTACAGGTGGCGTTTCTGGTTTCGGTTCTTCAGTTATTGGTGGAATATCGTCTATTGGTTCATGTTCCTCATCAATAGGTTGAATTGTTATCGGACCAGGTTCGATTTCTGTTTCAGGTGAAAGAACAAAATACCGAATACCTAAAAATATGAGAACCATAATAATAATGACAATTATAGCAACAACTAAAAAAGACATTCTTAATTAATCTGACATTGTTTTTTCTTCAACAACTGGTTCAGTAATATTAACATTTGTCGTCAAAATATGTCCTCGTTCTCGTGGTAAATCATCATGATTACCATAAAATTTCTTGAGTGATGTTTTAAACGAAGCATATGGAGGAACTGGACAACTCACTTTCCACTCAAGACTCTTTTTGTCTAAATCACGCAAATCTGGGTTTTTATTATCTTGAGAGTAAATACATTCCTTGATGAATGGTATTTTAAATTCTTTATTATCTAGAACTTGTCCATTAATTAACACTAATGCAATCGTTGATAAATTATCAGCAATTTTATGTTGGAAGATAATTGGTGTTAGTGATCCAAAATTATTGTATGGTAAAAAGTTTGAATACAAATTACGTAACAGTATTAAATCATGATAATCAAGTAATGCTGTAAAATTTTTAATGACATATTCATTATACAAATGTAAATTAAATTCTGACAACATTTGAACACGATTAAACATATCCTGAGCAGTATATGAAATATATGGAACAATAAGATGAAGATTGGTTATTTTTTTTGTCACTGTTTTAATTTTTGTTTCTGTTTCACTGACGTATGACCAATTGAAGAACCATTTTTTGTTAATACTACCATTATCTTTATATTTAAAATCATTCGTCGCTGATCCAATAATACTCTCAAATTGTTGACCGGAATAAGAACAATCATCAAGAATCAAAAAATCATTCACCTCAGGATACATTCTCATAGCAACCAGTAAATTAAAAACAATATCAATTGGTTTTTTCAAGTCAGGATATGAGATCAGCATAACCCAAAAATTAGATTTGTAAATATTCAATTCATAAATACTATCGCCTTGGATTGATGTTGTACCGATAACGAGCACATATGGTTTATTAATTTTTTCATTAAAAAAATTTATCTGATTCTTAAGACTTTGATGAAATTCTTTAAAATCAACACAGACAACTTTACTCAGCATCATTTTCACCGCCATCCTATTTTCAGGTTTGTGTGCCAGAATATATTCATCCAATTTATCCTCTAAAACCGTAATAGAATTTTTCGGAACTAATTTATTTTTGAGAATTTTATGTATTTCTTCGAAATCATGAATCCTTTTTGATGCATATTTCCTCTTAAAATGAGTCCCAAATAATGAATCGTGATAAAAACAATTCTTTGGATGTGCATCCATAAATTTATACTATTAATCGATAAGAGTATAAATTTTCCAAAAGTTATGATACAAATCAGGCATGATCCCAATTTTATGTAACGAATAGGAAACATTATTATCATCAATAACATCAACGTGTTTGATCATTTTCATAAAGACATCTTCATTAATATCAGGTAATTTTGACGTTTTAATATCACCAATGAGATATGGTAAATACATGGTCCGATAAATAATGTATTCGAATAACATAACAGGTTGTTTCATTCTCTTCTTTTGTGATGGATTAAAGAAATCTTCAGGTTTAACACCATACAACGAGATAATCTTTTTCGATAAACTGTACGAATACAGTAGTTCATCCATAATATTTTTGTCATATTCTGCCACAAAATCGTTATAGCTAGACGTACCAATAAATGCCAGATAAGCAGAATAAAATAAAATTGCTTTCGATTCGGCAACGACTTCATATGATTCGAAATGATCATCAACACTATCAATTAATGAAATCAATTCAGAATGATATTTTTTCTTGTCATCTTCATCTAAATAATGGCAAATTTCATGAATGAGGAGAGTAAAAATACCTTCTTTTTTGGTGAGGATAATTCTATTTTTAGTGAAGTTTGTAACACCACCAACTACAAATCCTTCTGACTTCTCTTTTAATTTTTTAGAATTGAATAATATATTACAGTCTATGACTCTTTCTTGATCAGTAAAAAAAGCATAAAGATCCAATGTGTTTCTTTTGATTTTGAAAAACGATAACATGGTATTGATGATATGAATAATAATACTAGCTAATTGAATTTCAGGTTGATCTGACAAGTAATAAAAATTAACTGTCAAATATGCATTTTTAATGATAATTAAATCTGCATATTGCATATGATTAATCTTTTGGAGAAATTGTGAATGATCATTATAATATGATTGATTGAATTCACGACCTATTTTTTTAATTTTATCGATATCAGGTTTTGAGACTTCAATACTTATACTTTGACCACAACACTCATAGAAATAAGGTAAGAAACTGTGATCGATCTTCATTTATTTAAGATGGTGGTAAAAAATATTCGTCATCCAGCTCTGAGAGTCTTTCTAATTCATGGAATTCAAAATCCTCATACCATCCCATTGTCAAATATCTTCTAATGATAATCGGTGATTGTCCTTCATTAAATTCTAAATTAGCTTGTACTTGTGGTTTATAATCATTAACACCTTCAACTAAAGGTTGTGCATTATTGGCAATTTGTTGTGCTCGTAATCCAATAACTCTGGCGATTTCATAAGTTGTCAATGGAATATGACCAGTAATTCTTTCATCTTTTGGTACAGGACGTTTTGGAATCATAGCATATTCCTTTTCGGCATTATCATCAAAAACAATAATTTCTTTACCTTTATTGAGATCATTATAGACTGAGCCTTTTGGTTCTGCACCAGTTGACACTTCATCATCATTAACTTCAGTTGCTTCACCATCATCTTCTTGATCAGATGCATCAGATTCGGCATCTTCATCTTTAATAATTTCATCCTCAGAATCACTGTCGGAATCTGATTCATCAGATCCTTCTGCTTCTTTTTCATCAGGACTCTCTAATGCCTCAGGATCATCTTCACCAGGATTATCGGCATCTTCTTCTGGATTATCACCATCATGATCATCTCTCTCACCACCTGACTGATCAGATTCACTCTCAGATTCACTCGAACTATCAAATTCTTCATCATCATCACTCATATTCTTATTTTTAGCATGACGCTTCGACATTTATTCTATAACATTATATTTTTATAAATCATCTATCAATTTTTTTATGAGACCTAAAGGTCGATTAAAACAAAGTGTAGTTAGAATGACTCAATTTTTTTATGAGACCTAAAGGTCGATTAAAACAAAGTGTAGTTAGAATGACTCAATTTTTTTATGAGACCTTCAGGTCGATTAAAACAAAATGTAGTTAGAATGACTCAATTTTTTTTAAAAGTGTAGTTAGAATGACTCAATTTTTTCTATTAAAAAAATTGATAAATAATGTGTCACAATAACACTAGAATAATAATAGAACTACAATAATAATGTTTTCATCAGTTCGTCGTTTCTTAACAAAAGTCAATCCGCAAACATTCAAGATTATTATTGGTGATACTGAACACACCTTTTACAAAACGTATAAGGAAGGTGCCATTGAAACATTAGTTACAGTCGATAAGAATGTGACAACAAAATATTGGGAAACAACCAAGAAAATTGAACCCAAAATGACTATTTCGAATAACAAAAGAAAACTCTATCTTTACAAGACTTCGCAAGAAAACACAGTATCTGGTGTTCTTCGTGAAAATGGTATTGATGAACTTTATTATGTTGAAGATAAATCACGATTTACACGTGATGATGGTACAATTGTCGGTTTTGCAATTGTCGTCCTCGCTTTTATTGGAGGGTACACGATGTTTTAATTGAGTGCATTTTTTTTACATAAGTAAAAAAAATGATAATAAAACTTATTATTAATATTAATGAGAATAAATGTTTTCATCAGTTCGTCATTCCTCAACAAAAGTCAATCCGCAAACATTTAAGGTTATTATTGGTGATACTGAACACACCTTTTACGAAACGTATAAAGAAGGTGCCATTGAAACAATGGTTACAGTTATAGTTGATAAGAATGTGACAACAAAATATTGGGAAATAACCAAGAAAATTGAACCGCAACCTAATATGATTATTTCGAATGACAAAAGAAAACTCTATCTTTATAAAACGTCGCAAGAAAACACAGTATCTGGTGTTCTTCGTGAAAATGGTATTGATGAACCTTATTATGTCGAAGATAAATTACGATTTACACGTGATGATGGTGCAATTATCTGTTTCTGTTTTGGACTGG
>Ga0302300_1000104_pt1 | contig 81526 bp, 79 predicted proteins | sample III_Palsa_E1_1_FD_198756 | JGI IMG/M metagenome (GOLD analysis project Ga0302300, IMG submission 198756) | Peat permafrost microbial communities from Stordalen Mire near Abisko, Sweden - III_Palsa_E1_1 | ecosystem: Environmental > Terrestrial > Soil > Palsa > Peat permafrost | place: Sweden...
AGCACCAATTGCAATGGAAGAAGGTTTACGATTTGCAATTCGTGAGGGTGGCCGTACCGTAGGTGCGGGTGTTGTTGCTAAGATTCTCGAGTAATTATTATGGAAAATCAAAAAATACGTATTACATTAAAAGCTTTTGACCATAAGCTCATTGACGAAGCAACAAAAGAAATTGTTGAGACAGCAAAGCGTACTGGAGCACGAGTATTCGGTCCTATACCTTTTCCTGTTAGGAAAGAGCGTGTAACCATATTGACCTCGCCGCATGTTAATAAAGATGCGCGTGATCAATATGAAATCAGGACATTTAAACGCGTTGTTGATATCGTTGATTCAACAGATAAAACAGCTGATGCATTAATGAAATTGCATTTAGCTGCAGGCGTAGATGTCCAATTGAGCCTGGAAACAGTTTAATAGAGGTGTTTAAATGTCTATTGGTCTAGTAGGACGAAAATGCGGTATGACGCGTATATTTACAGAAGCAGGCGCTTCTGTACCTGTTACAGTCATCGAAATTCAGCCAAACCGCGTGGTGCAAATAAAATCAATCGACACCGATGGTTATAATGCCATTCAAGTGACGACAGGTGTACGCAAACGTAGTCGTGTTAATAAACCATTGGTTGGACATTATGCAAAAGCATATGTTGAGCCAGGTCGTTTGTTACGCGAATTTCGTGTCGACACATTACCCGAATACAAAGCAGGCGATGAGATTCCTTTAAGTATATTTGAAGGGATTAAATTAGTGGATGTTGCTGGTGTTACTAAAGGTCGTGGTTTTGCTGGTACAGTAAAGCGCCATCACTTTAGAACACAAGATGCAACCCATGGTAACTCACGTTCGCATCGTGTTCCTGGTTCCATTGGTCAAAACCAAGATCCAGGCCGCGTATTTAAAGGCAAGAAAATGGCTGGTCACATGGGTAATGTTAATCGCACCACCCAAAACCTAGAGCTTGTTAAGATTGATGCTGAAAAAGGCTTGCTCTTAGTAAAAGGCGCTATACCAGGTTCTGTTGGTGGGAATGTTATTGTGCAGCCTGCTGTAAAAGCTCGCCATGGTGAGGAGTAAGATAATGGATTTAAATGTTATAGATTTAAAAACTAAACAACAGGTGCGTTCATTAGAGGTTTCTGATGAAGTATTTGGCTGTGAATATAATAAAGCGCTAATTCACCAAGTTGTTACTGCATATCAAGCATATGCTCGTGCAGGCACAAAAGCACAAAAATCACGTAGTGAAGTCAGTGGTGGTGGTATTAAACCTTGGCGTCAAAAAGGTACAGGTCGTGCGCGCGCTGGTAGTATCCGCAGCCCATTATGGCGTAAAGGTGGTACTACATTTGCTGCTAAACCACGTTCATACGAACAAAAAGTTAATAAGAAAATGTACAGAGCATCGATGTGCTCCATTCTTTCACAATTATTGAGAGATAACCGCATTATCGTTGTTGAAAATTTCCAGACAGAAACGTCAAAGACTAAAGAAACAGCTGCTTTATTGAAAGAATATGCTGGTAAGAGATTATTGATCGTTGCTGATCTTGAGGATTTCAACACTTATTTATCAATGAGAAACTTGAAGAATATTTATTTGGCAGAATCACACGATGTAGATCCTTACAGTTTAATTCATGCGGACTACACCATTATTACTGCTGATGCTTTGAAGTTTGTTGAGGAGAGAGTAGCATGAACGATCAAAGCACATTGTACGGCGTATTAATCGCTCCTGTGATGACTGAAAAAGCAATGGGTGTTGCTGGTGCGGTGAATCAATATGTATTTAAAATTGCAAAAGGTGCAAACAAAATACAAGTGAAAAATGCCGTGGAATTTTTATTCCAAGTAAAAGTTGAGCAAGTAAACATTGCCAACATCAAAGGAAAAAATAAAGTATTCCGCCAAAAAACAGGTAAACGTCCAGATATCAAGAAGGCATATGTCAAGCTTGCTGCTGGTCATACAATTGAATTGCCGGAATCTGCGTAAGACGGATTGGAGTTTGAAATGAGCATAGTTAAAACAAAACCAACTTCACCAGGACGTCGTTTTGTCGTTAAAGTGGTTAATAAAGATCTGCATAAAGGCGATCCGCATCCTTCTTTAATTGCACCGAAAAAATCGACTGGTGGTAGAAATAATCATGGGCGTATTACGGTGCGTCATAGAGGTGGCGGTCATAAACAAAGCTATCGTATTATCGACTTTAAACGCGATAAGCACGACATAGTTGGAACGGTAGAACGTTTAGAATATGATCCTAACCGTACAGCAAATATTGCCTTAATTTGTTACCTCGATGGCGAGCGTCGTTATATTATTGCGCCAAAAGGGTTAAACAAAGGTGATAAAATTGTTTCTGGTCCTACAGCACCTATTAAAGTAGGTAACTGTTTACCATTGACCAATATTCCTGTAGGTTCGACTATTCATTGTATCGAACTGAAGGTTGGTAAAGGGGCTCAAATGGCACGAAGTGCAGGTGCCTCTGTACAATTGGTTGCAAGAGAGAGTGGATATGCTACAATTCGCCTTCGCTCTGGTGAAATGCGTAAAGTTTTAGCAACTTGTCAGGCAACACTAGGGGAAGTAGGTAACTCGGAACACAGTCTTCGTTCCTTAGGTAAAGCGGGTGCTAAGCGTTGGCGCGGTATTCGTCCTACGGTTCGTGGTGTGGCAATGAACCCTGTCGACCATCCACATGGTGGTGGTGAAGGTAAAACATCGGGTGGACGTCATCCAGTAAGTCCATGGGGCGTACCAACGAAAGGTTATAAAACCCGTAGTAATAAACGTACTGATCGCATGATAGTAAGAGACAGACGTCAAAGTTAAAAATTTAACATGAGGAAATAACAGTGCCACGTTCGGTTAAAAAAGGTCCATTTGTAGCACATCACTTGCTAAAAAAAGTGATTGCTATGATTGCACCAGGTGTAAAAAAACACCCTATTAAAACATGGTCGCGCGCATCCATGATCATCCCTCAAATGGTGGGTTTGACAATCGCTGTGCACAATGGTCGTCAACATGTTCCTGTATTTGTTACAGAAAACATGGTCGGGCATAAATTAGGGGAATTTGCTCCTACTCGCACCTTCCGTAATCACGGTGGCGATAAGAAGATAAAAGGTAAATAAGTATTATGCAGACTCAAGCAAAATTAAGACAAGCAAAAATATCACCTTATAAAGCACGATTAGTAGCTAATCAAATTCGTGGCTTGGCTATTAAACCAGCTTTAGATATTTTAAAGTTTAGCTCAAAAAAATCTGCCGTTTTAATAAAGAAATTATTAGATTCTGCTATTGCAAATGCAGAAAACAATGATGGTGCAGATATTGATGAGTTAATCGTTAAACGGGTTTGTGTTGATGATGGCCCACGTTTAAAACGTACCAGCCCTCGTGCTAAAGGACGTGCGTATCGTATTATCAAACGCACTAGCCACATTACAATTATAGTTTCTGACGAGAAATAAGAGAGATTTAAGATGGGACAAAAAGTTCATCCAATAGGCATGCGCCTCGGAATTATAAAGGGTTGGTCTTCTCTTTGGTATTCTGATCATTGCCATTTCGCAGATACATTACATGGTGATATTCGCGTACGTGAATATTTGCTTAATAAATTAAGCCAAGCGTCAGTGAGCAAGATATCGATTGAACGTCCTGCGCGTACAGCAAACGTGACTATCCATACTGCAAGACCTGGTTTAGTAATTGGCAAGAAAGGTGAAGATATTGATAAACTTCGCCAATCAGTTAGTGCTATTATGGGCGTTCCTGTAAGCATTAACGTAGAAGAAATTAAAAAGCCAGAGTTAGATGCAATATTAGTAGCACAAAGCATCGCACAACAATTAGAACGTCGTGTCATGTTCCGTCGTGCTATGAAACGTGCTGTTACAACAGCACTCAAGTTGGGAGCTAAAGGTATTAAGGTTTGTGTAGCAGGCCGTTTAGGCGGTGCTGAAATCGCAAGAACCGAATGGTATCGTGAAGGTCGTGTGCCATTACATACTTTACGTGCTGATATCGATTATGGGGTAGCCGAAGCAAAAACAACTTATGGCATTATTGGTGTCAAAGTATGGATTTTCAAAGGTGAAGTTCTCAGCGTTGATGCCGCCGCCAAAAAAGAAGAAGCTTCTACTAAAGGCCGCAATAATTAACGTTAACTAGGAGTTGGGGATTATGTTACAGCCAAAGCGTACAAAATTTCGCAAGCAAAATAAGGGTCGTAATCGTGGTCTTGCTAACACTGGCAATAAAGTCAGTTTTGGCGATTATGGTTTAAAGGCGACTACGCGTGGCCGTATTACTGCGCGCCAAATTGAAGCAGCACGTCGCGCGATGACCCGTTATGTAAAACGGGGCGGTCGAATTTGGATCCGTTTATTTCCAGATAAACCAATTACTAAAAAACCACTAGAAGTACGACAAGGTAAAGGTAAAGGTAACGTGGAATATTGGGTTGCTCAAATACAACCTGGTAAAGTCCTTTACGAAATGGAAGGTGTGACTGAGGAAATTGCACGCAAAGCATTCGAGCTTGCTGCTGCAAAATTACCAGTCCAAACAGTATTTGAACAACGGGTGATAATGTAATGAAGGCAAGTGAATTAGTAAAAAAATCACAACCTGAATTGGTTGAAGAGCTTAATGCCTTACAAAAAGAGCATTTCCTGCTCAAGATGACTAAAGGGGCGCGTACCTTAAAAAGGACGCATTTGTTGCGAGCTGTCAAAAAGAATATTGCTCGAGTAAAGACAGTGCTGACTCAACAACAGGTGAACGCAAATGACTGAAGCTTTAAATCTTTCACAAAGTATTGTGGGTCGAGTTGTTAGTAATAAAATGGACAAAACAGTTGTCGTTATTTTAGAACGCAAAGTTCCTCATCCTAAATATGGCAAATTTATTGTTAAATTTACCAAATTTTACGCGCATGATGAAAATAATGTCGCAAAAGAAGGTGACATTGTGCGTATCGAATTTACGCGACCATTGTCTAAATTGAAACGTTGGAAAGTTGTTGAGGTAGTCGAATCCCGTGAAGCGGTCTAGACACCTATTTTGAGAGTAAAGACATGATACAAATGCAATCTGAATTAGACGTAGCCGATAATAGCGGTGCTCGTCGAATTGAATGTATAAAGGTTCTTGGAGGATCCAAGCGTCGTTATGCAGGTGTGGGTGATGTTATCGTTGTCACGGTAAAGGAAGCAATTCCTCGTGGTAAGGTAAAGAAGGGTGAAGTATTATTCGCCGTTATCGTTAGAACAAAGAAAGGTGTTCGTCGTGCCGATGGCTCGATCATACGTTTCGACTCAAATGCTGCTGTGCTTTTAAATAACCAAAAACAGCCAATTGGCACACGGATATTTGGGCCAGTAACACGCGAGCTTCGTGGCGAACAATTTATGAAAATTATTTCCTTAGCCCCTGAGGTGTTATAATGAGCGCAAAATGTTGTATAGCAACAAAGCTACGCAAAGGCGATAAAGTACAAATCATTGCTGGAAAAGATAAAGGCTCGCAAGGTACAATCTTACGCGTTTTAATTAATTCACAAAAAGTAGTGGTTGAAGGTGTAAACATCATTAAAAAACATGTGAAGCCAAATCCAGCGAAGGATATCCAAGGCGGAATCATTGAGCGTGAAGCACCCATTCATATTTCTAATGTAGCCATTTTTAATCCAGTATCTGGAAAAGGCGATAGAATTGGTTACAAACTATTAGCCGATGGCAAAAAGATTCGTGTTTACCGTTCAAACGGCGAACAAATTGGGGCGTAATAATATTGAATAGCAGCGAGTGTATTGAATAATGGCAAGATTAAAAAAGCTTTATAACACTGAAATTGTTAAACGCTTAACGGAAAAATTTGGTTACAAATCAGTGATGCAAGCACCACGTATCCTTAAGATTACCTTAAACATGGGTGTGGGTGAGAGCGTATCAGATAAAAAAGTCATGGGCTTTGCAGTTTCTGATATGACTCAAATTGCTGGTCAAAAACCAATTGTAACTTTAGCTCGTAAATCCATTGCTGGCTTTAAGATTCGTGAAGAATGGCCTATTGGTTGCAAGGTAACCTTACGACGTGAAAGAATGTATGAATTTTTAGATCGATTGATCAATATTTATATTCCACGTATTCGCGATTTTCGTGGATTAAGTGCGCGTTCTTTTGATGGTCGTGGTAACTACAGCATGGGTATTAAAGAGCAAATTATATGTCCAGAAATCGATTACGATAAAATTGATGCGTTACGTGGTATGGATATTACCATTACAACAACAGCTAATTCAAATGAAGAAGGCCGCGCCTTGTTAGCTGCATTTGATTTCCCCTTTAAGGAGTGAGTTTAGGTTCATGGCAAAGAAATCTGTTGTCGCTCGAGAAGCGAAACGTAAAGAAATTTACGCTAAATACAAAGTAAAAAGAGAAGCATTAAAAACAATTATTGCTGATCCCAAAGCAGACGAACAAATGAAATGGGATGCGCAATTAAAATTGCAAATGCTACCACGCGATTCCAGCCTTTGCCGACAACGTTCGCGTTGCCGCATAACAGGTAGACCTCGTGGTGTTTATCGTAAATTTGGTTTAGGCAGAACAAAACTGCGCGAATATGCAATGCGTGGTGAGATTCCTGGGTTAATTAAGGCTAGTTGGTAGCCAATATAGTTCTCTAATATGGTGAAATGATATGAGTATGCAAGATCCAATCAGCGATATGCTGACCAGAGTTAGGAATGCACAGCGTGTTGGGCATCTAAGCGTAAGTATGCCTTCTTCAAAAGTAAAATTGACGATAGCCACTGTGTTAAAAGACGAAGGCTATATCAATGATTTTGAAGTGATAGCTGACGGTGTAAAAAAATCGCTGGTTATAAAATTAAAATACCACAATAATCGTCCGGTTATTGAGCAGATTAAACGAGTGAGCCGTCCTGGTTTGCGCGTATATAATGCTGCTGATGAACTACCTAAAGTGCTAGGCGGATTAGGTATTGCAGTGGTTTCCACATCTAAGGGTATGATGACTGCTAGCCAAGCTCGTAAAATGGGCTTAGGTGGCGAAGTTATCTGTACGGTTGCGTAAAGAGGAGTTTGGCGATGTCATCCAGAGTTGCTAGGAACCCCATTAGTGTTCCTAAAGATGTGCAAGTGAATGTGAAAGACGAAGTAATTTCTGTTCGTGGTAAACGCGGCGAAATTTCTACAGTATTACATTCAGCAGTTGTTATGCACCATGAAGATAACCAAATTACTTTTGCAGCAGCAAATGATTCTATTGAATCAAAAGCATTGTCTGGAACATTCCGTGCATTAGTAAATAACATGGTAAAAGGTGTTACCGAAGGTTTTGAGCGTAAATTGCAATTAGTTGGTGTAGGATATCGTTGCCAAGTGCAAGGTTCTGTATTGAATTTAAGCCTTGGTTTTTCACATCCTGTTAAATTTGAAATACCAGCTGGGATTAAAATTGAAACACCTTCGCAAACCGAGGTTGTTATTAGTGGTATAGATAAAGCACTTGTTGGTCAAGTTGCTGCAGATATTCGTGCATTCAGACCACCTGAACCTTATAAAGGTAAGGGCGTTCGTTATGCTGATGAAAAAGTCGTTATTAAAGAAACGAAGAAATAATAGTAGGGTATGCTGAGATGAAAATGACAAAGAAAGATGCTCGTTTGCGCCGCTCTAGACGTGCGAGATTAGGCATTCGTGCACGTGGTGTAGATAGGTTAACTGTTTATCGTTCTGCTTGCCATATTTATGCGCAAGTTATTAGACATGGTGATCCAACCGTTGCTGGTAATACAGATGTCGTATTAGCACAAGCATCTACTTTAGATAAAGAATTAGCAGCTGCTTTGCAATCAAAAAGCAATAAGGCTGCGGCTGCTGAAGTAGGCCGTTTAGTAGCGCAACGCGCTATTGCTTCTGGCGTAAAAGCAGTTGCTTTTGATCGCTCAGGTTACAAATATCATGGTCGAGTTGCTGCCCTAGCTGATGCAGCTCGTGAGCAGGGCTTGGAATTCTAAAGGTTACACAATGAATAGTTTTGATCAAACAACAAAAACTGATGGCCTGGTAGAAAAACTGGTTGCTGTGCGCCGTACTGCAAAAGTAGTAAAAGGCGGACGCATATTTGGTTTTTCTGCAATGACTGTTATCGGTGATGGTAAAGGCAAAATTGGTATAGGTCGTGGTAAAGCACGTGAAGTTCCTCAAGCTATCAAAAAAGCTTTGGAAAAAGCACGTCGAAACATGGTGCAAGTCCAATTATGTGGCGGTACTATTCATCATGCAGTTAAAGCAAACCACGGTGCTTCTATCGTTGTAATGCAACCTGCACCAGAAGGTAAAGGTATTTTGGCTGGTGGTGCAATGCGTGCGGTGTTTGAAGTGGCTGGTGTACAAAATATTTCCGCAAAATGTTTAGGTTCAACCAACCCAGTTAACGTTGTTTTAGCAACTTTAAAAGGATTAACCCAAATGCGCTCACCTGAACAGATGGCGCAAAAACGTGGTAAACGTGTTGAAGATATTGTAGAGAGCAAATAAACATGAGTAAAAATAAAACCATACGTTTGCAAGTGATTAAAAGCGTTAGCGGACGATTAGCAAAACATGTTGCCTGTTTAAGAGGTCTTGGTTTAAAGCGTCTTGGACAATCGATTGAAGTGGAAGACACTCCTTGCAATCGTGGCATGATCAACAAGATCTCATACTTGTTATTAATTGAGGAATAAACGATGTATTTAAATACATTGCAGCCACAAGCTGGCGCAAAAAAAGCAAAAAAACGAGTTGGTCGTGGAATAGGATCTGGTTTAGGTAAAACCTGTGGTCGTGGTCATAAAGGTCAACATTCACGTGCTGGTGGTTTCCATAAAGTCGGTTTTGAAGGCGGTCAAATGCCTTTACAACGTCGTTTACCAAAATTTGGTTTTACTTCTAGAACAAGCCGTTACAATGCTGAAATTTCATTAGAAAAAATTAAAGCATTAGGTTTGGATACCGTTGATATGGCGACTTTATTTTCACTTGATTTAATTCCTTATAAAATTAAAGCCGTGAAAATCATTGGTAAAGCAACATTAGATAAGCCCATAACAGTAAATGGTTTAGCAGTTACCGCTTCAGCTCGCGCGGAAATTGAACGCGTTGGCGGCACAGTTGGGGCATAGTATCAATGGCATTGGATAAAGTAGGACTTGGTTCTAAAAAAGCAGGACTAACAGAACTAAAAAATAGAATCTTGTTTGTACTAGGTGCGCTTCTGGTTTTTCGAATCGGTGCTCACGTTCCTGTGCCAGGTATTGATCCGGTACGACTTGCAGAATTTTTTGCGCAACAAGGTAACACCATTTTCGGACTTTTTAATATGTTTTCCGGTGGTGCGTTACAACGGTTTACTGTATTTGCGCTTGGTATAATGCCTTATATTTCGGCATCAATTATTATTCAGCTATTGACCATGGTTTCGCCCACTTTAGAAACTTTAAAAAAAGAAGGGGCAGCAGGACGTCGTAAATTAAATCAATATACCCGTTATGGCACATTGATATTAGCGACTGTACAAGCAATTGGTTTTGCAAAATATCTTGGTGCACAACAAATAGGTATTTATAGCGGATTTATTTTTTATTTTATAGTTGTTCTGACCTTAGTAAGTGGCACCATGTTTTTGGTGTGGCTAGGCGAACAAATGACCGAGCGCGGTGTTGGTAACGGTATTTCCTTATTAATATTCGCCGGTATTGCAGCTGGTTTGCCTGCTGCTTTTGCAAAAACATTTGAACAAGTCCGTGAAGGACAATTGTCGCCGATTATGCTAATTGTGTTGGCGGCGATGATCGTATTAGTGATTTCTTTTGTCGTATTTATGGAGCGTGGACAGCGGCGTATTACTGTCAATTACGCCAAACGACAAGAGGGTAGAAAGATGTATGCTGCGCAAACAAGTCATTTGCCCTTGAAGATCAATATGGCGGGTGTAATTCCTCCTATTTTTGCTTCAAGTATTATTTTGTTTCCAGCCACGGTGGGTCAATTTTTTGGTCAAACCCCAGGGCTAAGCTTTTTTTCAACACTAGGTACGATGTTATCACCTGGTCAACCGTTGTACGTTGTACTGTTTGCTATTGCAATCGTATTTTTTGCATTTTTCTACACTTCGTTAGTGTATAACCCAAAAGATACGGCTGATAACTTAAAGAAATCGGGTGCTTATGTAACGGGTATACGCCCAGGTGAGCAAACAGCAGACTATTTAGATAAAGTAATGACTCGTCTGACCTTGGTCGGCGCGTTATATTTAGTTGCAGTATCATTGCTGCCAGAAATTTTAGTGTTAGGTTGGGCTGTTCCATTTTATTTTGGTGGAACTTCATTACTGATTATCGTAGTTGTGACCATGGACTTTATGGCACAAGTACAAACGCATTTGATGTCGGTTAAATATGAGTCCCTTTTGAAAAAAACGAATTTAGTTCGCCCGAAAGCTGGAAAGTAAGACGAAATAAGATGCAGGTTAGGAGAAGGAAAAAATGAAAGTTAGAGCATCAGTAAAGCGCCTTTGCGCAAAATGTAAGGTAGTAAAGCGTCATGGAGTTGTGCGAGTTATCTGTGAAACAGGTAAGCACAAACAACGCCAAGGTTAAGCTATCGTAATGGGGTTAAACCCTCGTTTTTATATATTGACGAGTAGGTGGTGACCCTGTATAGTTCACAATTTCACCGTTAAGGTTGGGTCTTATGAGTGTAGGAACGTTTCGTATTGCAGGTGTTAACTTACCTGTAAATAAACAAATTTGGGTAGCTCTTAGCAGCAGCATATATGGTATTGGCCGCACCCGCGCATACAAAATATGTGAGGCAGCTGGTGTCACACCAAATATGGTTGTGAAAGAGTTACAAAGTGAGCAGGAAGAAGCATTGCGTCGTGAAGTTGCCAAATTCAAAATTGAAGGCGATTTACGTCGTGAAATTTCTATGAACATTAAGCGTTTGATTGACCTAAAAGCCTATCGTGGCTTAAGGCATCTGAGAGGATTGCCGGTACGTGGTCAAAGAACCCATACAAACGCTAGAACTCGTAAAGGTCGTCGTCGTCAGGTCCAAGTAGGATCTGGTGCTTCAGCGGCTAAATAAATAATTTTTTAGTAAAAGGCTTGCGATAAATGGCTACAGCGCTTAAAAAAGTTAAGAAAAAAGAGAAAAGAAGAAACGTCGTCGATGGATTAGCGTTCATCAAAGCGTCCTTCAACAACACTATTATTACTATTACCGATTCCCAAGGCGATACTATTTCTTGGGCAACTGCAGGTGGTTGTGGCTTTCGTGGTTCACGCAAAAGTACACCTCATGCTGCAAAAGTTGCTGCAGAAAAAGCAGCTGGTGCCGCTAAAGATGTTGGGTTAAAGAATGTGAAAGTTTATGTTGATGGTCCCGGCCCAGGCCGCGAATATGCTATTCGTGCTCTTGCAGACTTCTTTACAGTTGAAGAGCTAGTAGATACAACCGGCGTACCGCATAACGGTTGTCGACCACCAAAAGAGCGCAGAGTATAGTAGGAGGCGTGTAACGTGTCAGGTTTAACAGGTCCTAAGTGCCGTCTTTGCAGACGTGAAGGTCAAAAATTATTTTTAAAAGGCGCTAAATGTTTTTCATCAAAGTGCCCCGTAGAAAAACGTCCAACACCACCAGGTCAACATGGTGCGCGTCGTAGTCGTTTAACCGATTTCGGTGTGATGTTGCGTGAAAAACAAAAGTTACGCCGTATTTACGGTATTCTCGAAGGCCAATTCCGTGGTTATTACGAAGAAGCTCATCGCCGTAGAGGCTCAACAGGTGAGAATTTATTGGTTATTCTAGAAACACGTTTAGACAATATTCTCTATCGTTTGGGTTTTGGTGCATCTCGTTCAGAAGCACGCCAATTGGTTTCGCACCGTAGCGTTAAAGTAAATGGCAGTGTTGTTAATATTCCATCATACGAAGTTTCTGTAGGTGATAGTATTGAACTCACTGAAAAAGCTTCAAAACAGTTGCGTTTGAAAGCAGCAAATGATGTTTCTAGCCAACGTGGAATACCTGACTGGCTAGAGGTTGATGCCAAGAATATGGCAGGCAAATTAAAAGTTCTTCCTGTGCGCGCTGATCTACCTAGTGATATTCAAGAACACTTGGTTGTTGAGCTTTATTCTAAGTAGCGTAAAAACAGGTGCAATCAGCACATATACCGGAGATGCTTTATGACCAGTAGTGTAACTAATTTTTTAAAACCACGTATCGTCGATATACAACAAGTTGATAAAACCAAAGCTAAAGTTACTTTAGAACCTTTAGAAAGGGGTTTTGGTTACACCTTGGGTAACGCGTTACGCCGCATTTTACTATCTTCTATGCCAGGTTGTGCTGTAACAGAAGTAGAAATTGATGGTGTATTGCACGAATATTCTGCTATTGAAGGCGTTCGTGAAGATGTGATTGAAATATTATTAAACCTCAAATCATTAGCCGTCATTATGCAAGGTCGTGATTCTGCTGTATTGAAAGTTAGCAAAAAAGGTCCTGGTATATTATTTGCTGGCGATATCCAAACTGAAAATGATGTGGAAATCGTTAATCCTAAACATATTATTGCTCATTTAACGCAAGAAGCACCATTAAACCTTTCTATTAAAGTAGAACGTGGTCGTGGTTACCAACCAGCACAAGTGGCATCAAATGATGAAGAAGGCGAACGTAAGATTGGTCGTTTATTGGTTGATGCTTCTTTTAGTCCAGTACGAAAAGTAGCTTATGTTGTTGAACGTGCTCGTGTTGAACAACGTACTGATTTAGACAAATTGATTTTGGATGTTGAGACTAATGGTACGATAGGCGCTGAAGATGCAGTTCGTCGTGCAGCTACTATTTTACGTGAGCAATTATCTGTATTTGTTGATTTAAAAGCTGAGGAATACACAGCACCTGCACGTGGTAAATCGGCATTAGATCCTATATTATTGCGTCCAGTTGATGATTTAGAGTTAACTGTTCGTTCAGCAAATTGCTTAAAAGCTGAAAATATTTATTATATTGGTGATTTAATTCAACGCACTGAAGTTGAATTGTTAAAAACACCGAATTTGGGTAAAAAATCACTGACTGAAATCAAAGATGTGTTGGCCTTAAGAGGGTTAGCGCTCGGTATGAAATTAGATCAGTGGCCGCCTGAGGAATTATTAAACCCTGATTCTAATAATTCTTAGCAACATTTGGATAAAAGGTAAGTATCATGCGTCATCGTAAATCAGGCCGTCAGTTAAGCCGAAACAGCAGTCACAGAACTTCATTATTTCGCAATATGACTGCGTCATTATTAGCTCACGAAGCCATTAGAACGACGGTTCCAAAAGCAAAGGAATTTCGTCGTTTTGTTGAGCCTTTGATCACTTTAGCTAAGGAAAATTCCGTAGCTAACCAACGTCTTGCTTTTGCAAGAATTCGTAATCGAGAAGCGGTACATAAATTATTTACCGAGGTCGGCCCACGTTTTAAAGAACGTCCAGGTGGTTACACTCGAATTATCAGATGTGGTTTCCGTCCTGGTGATAATGCTCCTATGGCTTTAATTGCTTTAGTTAAAGATTTAGTAGCTGAATAATCACATTGTAATCCGCAATCCTGGAGAGATGGCCGAGTGGCTGAAGGCGCACGCCTGGAAAGTGTGTATACGGTCAACGCCGTATCGAGGGTTCGAATCCCTCTCTCTCCGCCAATAAAATAATAATGGCTCCCAATTAGGAGCCATTATTATTTTATAGTAACCCCCACCCAACATAAAACTAAATTAAACACCCCTTCTCCCCCTGAGGGAAATGCAAGCGAAGCTTGCGAGGGTGAGGGGGAAGCTACGAAGAAAGAAAAGTATTTTATGTAAGACATTTCCACAAGGACAGATCCCACTCATCTTGACCACATCTACAGTAAGGAGCGCTTCTTATGCGAACAATCCAAATTTTTTCTATTACCATACTCATTTTATTTTTTTCAATTTTATCAACCCCACTTTTCGCCGCGCCAGAAGGCCATGATACTCATGATACTTCAGTAACCTCGCAATCCAATATCCAATTAGAAATTGAAAAAATAGAACCACAAGGTGATCAAAAAGAAGTTACTGTAAAACTTCTTCAAGATGATAAACCTCTAACCCTTAATGATTTAAAAGAAATCCACACTAAAAAAGTACATTTATTAATTATTGACGATTCATTACAAGATTATTTTCACGTACACCCAACCCCTGCTCAACAACCAGGTACATATAAATTTTCCTGGCATCCCAAAAAAGAGGGTCATTACCGCATTTGGGCTGATATCGAACCAGTAAGTACAGGACAACAACTTTATGTCATGAATGATTTGGAAAAAATGACAAATAAAAAGGCCACAATTGATCGTAAAGTTAATTTTAAAAATGCAGTTGATGGTTATACATTTATATGGTCTTTTATACCTAATGATCTGCGCGTGAATAAAGCGACTATGGCCACTCTCAATATTACTGATAGCAAAGGCCAACCAGTAAAAAATTTAGAACCACTGATGGGTGCATTTGCGCACGTCGTAGGATTTAGTGAGGATTTTAAAACGATCGAACACATCCATCCAATGGGTAAAGAACCGACCAACGATAACGAACGCGGCGGCTCAGAATTACAATTTCACATCACCCCAACGCAAGCTGGATTTATGAAATTGTTTGTGCAAGTAAAAATTAATGACAAAGAGTTATATGTTCCGTTTGGTATAGTAGTTAAATAGAAAGTTTTAATTTACTATCTTAGATAGGTCGTAGAACGGTTTTGGCTTTGACACGTGCTCCACGAATGCGGTGATCCACCGGCTGCTAATCAATATCGTATGGATCCCGGGTATTAAGAGTACCTAAGTTCGCTACGCTCACTAAGATACACTAAAATTCCGGGAACCGTGCATCGATATCTGAACTTCGGTTCCCGGAAATTACAGCCACTTAATGAGTGCATAGCACGAATTTAGTGGCTGTTATTATCCGGGGTCCAGTAAATTCCAATAAAAATGTGTTTATCCTTCAACCCTGTGGAGGTCAGCTTTTATTTATTAAAATCTATTTCCCAAAATGTTTTTTTACAACGGCAACAATAACTTGTATTGCCATAACAGAACGATTTTCATGACGATAAATTAAGCATATTTCATCATGTAATTTAGAGACAGGCATGAGTAATCTTCCTGGATATCATTCAGATATTTCTGCTATCAAAATCTTGTAGAAATATGTATTACACATTCAAGTTTATGATTCTTCAAAAGCCATTAGAAAAGCATTTGTTTTATAAAAATTAATGAATCGTAAACAAAAATTTTCTTAAAGAATTTTTTAGTTTCATTTTTGTTGTTATATACACTTAACATACAATCGAGCACTCAACTGCAAGGAATAAATATAGTCATTAGCTACCTGTCTGGTATCGTTAGATAAACCCATTGTATTCGAGTTTTTTTAGATACATCATCAAAATTATTAATTGTGTTCTTTTTTTGACAATTATTATGAATGTAGTTTAAGCTGAATTATTGCAAATTTTATTACCTACAAGGGGAATATTATGCAGTCAGTAAATGTTGAACGGGATGCAACTCAATTAATGGCACCGGGTCAAGGTGTTGACACAGTCACTGATGTAACAAGGGCAAAAGCATTAACCAACATTCCTCAGCAGAATCCAGTAGATGTTGTAAATAATGAAACATTGTATGCAACTTTTTCATACACTGAAGTTGGAAGAGAGCTAGAGGTTAAATCTAACTTAGCCATACCGATTCCTCAAGCAGGGCTAACAATAGGCTCATCATTAAATTATACTTCTAAGGATTCAAAATTTAAAATATATTATTACATTAGCTATATAGGACAAACTCAAGAAAAGCGTTTGGATGATTTTGACCAACCAGTCTTTGATCAAAATGCACTTGACAATTTAAGGGGGGCATCAATACAACCTATAAACACTGGCGCTCAGGTTATTGATGCCATGTACGGTGATTCATTTATTACTTCCCTTGTACTACAAAGAAGGTTGCAAATTACTATAAATTTTTATGGAGATATTCATGAATCGCAATTGAATTTAGGGGCACAATTGAGAGCAGCAGGTCCTATTGTTCAAGCAGAGGGCACAATTAATGTGAAGTTTAAAGAAATAATGAAAAACTTTCAGTGTGAATATATCTGTGAAGTTCAAGGTGTTGATGGTGTAGACATTCCCCAAGGCATAGTGCAATCAGCAGAAAGTGCGATTAATAATATAGCTAGTCTCGTAAAAAGTTTTAATTCAGCTATAAAAAAACCTCAAAACTCAGAGGCTGTTGTAGTAAAATATAAATCAAGCCCATATAGTATAGTGTCAAATGTTGCTCTTACTCCTCTGCAGCGCGATATATTAATGCGATTAAACATTTATTCTGGTTTATTAAGCGCAGCAAGTAAAAAAGCAGTTGAGTGTGCCCGTGTTATATCTGATTATTATTATCCATTTGAGTTTTTAACCAATAAGGAATCGTTTGCTCCTGCTTACTTAATAAAGCAGCGTCGAGATTTTAGTAGGGAGAATTTCCTATCAATTAGAAACAAACTAAATCAAGTGATGGTTGACATAGAAACTGCTAAGCAATTTATGGAATCAACTGTCAACTATCAAGCATTAGTTGTAATTGGCGATAGGCTGAATAACGATATCATAGCTACAATCAATAATTTATGGGAGCAAATTCTACCTCTTACAAATCAAGTTTATTTATCTTATCTACCTAAACATGCAATACCTGTTACCCGTGGTTCTGCAACCCCATATATTAAAATTAATTTCCCAAAAAAAGTTTCTACTATCTGTGCACTATTGGATGCATCAGATCCAGGTATAAGCTTTGCAGGGCAAGATCCTGCCAAGGGCGTATTAAAGTTAATGCAATGGATACCGATAGGACAGAGAAAACGTCACTTTAGATTTCATGAAATCGGGCGAGTGAGAGTAGATAACTTTAAGGGAGAAAATGGGATTCTTTATGATCTTCCTCTGTATAATGGTAACCTTTATGATAAGGTTTGTATACATTTTGAATTTGAACCTGATGCACCAAAGACTACAAATTATTTCCCTTACAGTATTAGGTTGTTTATTAAGTATCAACTATTACAGGCGAGCTCATTAATAACTAATCTAGCAATTCCAAGAGAAGTAAGTACCCAAGCTCAAGCTGATACTCAAAGAGAGGCTCAGCCTGTGACATTCAAGAGTGGAATATACTTTGCAGCGCCAGTTAGTAGGACCAGTGATAGAAAAAGCCGAACTAAAATTCCTCCTGTAAGAACTCTTGCAATCATAGATAGATCTGAAGAGCTTCCTCAGGGCCACAGAAGAAGAAGAAATGAAATGGATGAGGGGCCTGTAATAGTATTAAACAACTCCAAAAAGTCAAGGTTAGCTAAATAAACACAAGGTGGGCGTGATTTGTTATTTTTTGATTAAAAAAACCAGGCTTGCCGCAGTAATTTAATTTGCACGAGGAAATTTATGTAAGCATAGAAATATAGCCTCATAATCCTTTTCCATGCCTGCATATTTTGTATGCCACGCATAGATGGCGCCATTTAAAATCTATTTCCCAAAATGTTTTTTTACAGCAGCAACAATAACTTGTATTGCCATAACAGAACGATTTTCATGACGATAAATTAAGCATATTTCATCATGAAATGGAGCAACTTTCTCGGTGGAAATAAGCTTTCCTGGAAACATACGGTTTGCAATGCTTTTTGGCAGAATGCCAACACCACATCCCTTGGCAGTTAGATCTGCGATTACTTCTAAGTTACTACTAATTAATAAACGCGAATACTTTATATTTTTTTTCTGTAGATTTTTTAACAATGTCTGTGTTTGTACCAGCTCTGGATTGCAGATAATAATAGCTTGTTCTGATAAAATATCTTGATGTGGAAACAATGGTTTTTTTAATTGCATAAAATTAATTTCATCATCCATCATTTTATGAATGATTAAATCGGGGTGTTTTATCGGATTTACTACCAACCCAATATCAATTGAAAGATTGATGACTCCTTCAGTAAGTTTACGAGAAATATCATGCGTTAATTCAATTTCCAGCTTTGAATGATCTTTTAATAAAGTAGGAAAAAAACTTGATAAATTATGAAGCGCTACCGAAGGATGACAGCCAAAAACAAAACACCCTTGAATTTCATGATGTGATGCCAAAGTTTGTGACTTCACTTCATTCCAATATTGTAATAGTTGTTTAGCATGAGCAAGTAGCTGTTTACCTGCTTGTGTTAATAAAACCCCTTTTTTATGTCGAATCAATAATCCAGTACCAACTGCAGTTTCTAAACGTTTTATAGCAGCGCTCAACGAGGGTTGCGCTATCCCAAGTCTTTCTGATGCGCGTGACAAGTTTTGCGTATTAGCAACCTCGATAAAATAAAGTATTTCTGCTGCAGATATCATTTTTATTACCCTATAAGTTGAAGTAAAAATTATCCTATCATAGAAATTGGCTATCGAAAAGATAGCTGGTGACTTACTAATCTATACATGAATATTCGTTACTATGTCTAGTATCACACAATCAGGAGGAATATTTTGATGGATAAAAAGAGGCTCTCCGCCAATTCTGTAGAAATTATTTATGCATAACAATCGAAGCCTTGCAAGTCAAGAAATAATCGTTGAAATAAAGACCTCACTTTAGCAAGGCCATAGCAACGTCTTTTAGCAACTTTTATTTTATTATTTAATCCCTCAACAAAGCCGCTACTTTTTCTTCTCTTAAAATAATTGGCTATATATACTAAATATTTTTTAAGTGTTTTTAAGAAGTTGTCAAAGCAACGAAGGTCGCTTCTTTCGATAGATATCATCCACCTATTGATTTTTGCAATTCTAGATTTTCTGCTGCAATGGGTGTTGAATATGTGTGTAAGACGCAATGTGTAGCGATGAGCTTTTTTCAAAATTCGCGAATAGCTATAAAGAAGGTCCAACTTGATTTTATCTGATTCAGTTAGACATTCGTGGTTTTGTCGCAAAATCCACATCACTCCTTCTAGCCTGCTATAAATGTATTATGCACTGCGTGGTTTTAAAGATTTCATGTGTGCTTTTATTTTTTGTGTCGTCTTTGAAGAGGTACGTAACTTCTTTAGGATTTTGACATCCAGGGATGCAATTAAATTAAATAGTAGTAAAAAACGTAAGCTTATTACTTCTAAATTTCAAGAGCTCCAAAAAATAATGACTATCTTTTAGTTGATAACAATAACTAAATGTAATAAATCAATTTCAGCACCCAATTTTGGGAGAACCAGCAAATCAACTATTAAGTTGCTTCCTTCCCAACATACTGTCCCTTAAGATAATTTGATAATAATTAACCAAACCGTAATAGCTCAGCTACTAAACATTGTCAGTTTAACCATAGTTTTTGTCTATGTTATTCATAGCAATAACATTATTTATCAATAGATGAGTCCCTGCTAAGCTAAACCCATTAATATAAGAGGGGGACGAGGGAATGGTTCAATTATTCAAACCAATAGAGGATAATGTCTCAATTGAAGCAAAATGCGATATGGAGCCGAGGCTTAAAACAGCAGAGCATCTAGCCCAAAAAATACTATTAGAAGTGATGAAGTTTCGAAGAGTAGCCGATCCAAAAAGCTCATGCACTTCCTCAATTTGTAAAAAATGCCTTAAACCTCATATCCATCAGGTTATTTCAGCAATTGAAGAGGGACAACCAATAACATTTGTACTACCGGCGTTTCCTGGAAAATCACCTAATCTTGCCAAGGTTCTTGGAGCACTTCCAGATATGGCTGAGCGATGCTCACTTGGATTTCTTAATGGCCTTTGTGAACATATTCAGAAAATTTATTCTCCAGGCGCTCGGGTTGTTCTGTGCTCTGATGGCAGAGTCTTTAACGATGTGATTGGTATACGCGATGTAGATGTGACAGATTATCAACAGGAATTATCACTGTTAATAAAAGAGATGTCTCTCTCCTACATTTCTACATTCAACCTTGATGATATGCACTCAAATTTAGACTTTAATCAAATGCGAGATCAATTGATGGAACAATATGGTGAGCCACTGGAAACTCTTAAAGACGCGGTACGTAAAGGGAGTAAAGCACCATGTAGCATAGAAAACGAAGAAATAAACCGACAGTATTGCGGCATCACACGTTTTTTAGTGGAAGATGCAACACATCCAGGACAGTTACTTAGCCGCAGTGCATTACAAAAAATATGCCGGCATCGCGCCTATATTGTCGTCCAACGAAGCAAAGCGTGGAGTGAATTTGTTGCTCAGCGTTTTCCTGATGCTGTTCGTCTTTCGATTCATCCTCAGATATGTGGTACATCTAAATTAGGTATTAAGCTGATAGAAGCTGAGAGTTGGATGACTCCATGGCACGGCGTTGCTGTAAATGTAGGTGAAAGTTTTGTGCTGCTTAAACGTGCACAAGCTGAAGATCTTGGCGCGCAATTAGTATATCGTGAAGGCCGACCAAGTCATTATGAATTAATCGATAACCAAAATTTTTCTAAGCTACAGGGCATTTTATATGGAACATAAAACAACACGGATTAACTCCTTTGGTTTAATTTTAGAACCTAAAAAAGCTCTCGATAATTTAAGCGAGCTTGATGTAGAACATTTGCGCAAACTCGCTAAGCGTGAACACCTCATCGTATTAAGGGGATTTTGCACTTTTCAAGATACTGAATCGTTTTCAAAGTACTGCGAGCGCTGGGGTGAAATAAGTATTTGGCCTTTTGGAAAAGTACTTGAGTTGGTTGAACAAGACAACCCAGAGGATCATATTTTTGATAATAACTATGTTCCACTACATTGGGATGGAATGTATCGTCTCCAGGTCCCTGAATTTCAGATTTTTCATTGTGTAGAGGCCCCACTAGCGGGACAAGGAGGCAGAACAACTTTTTCAAATACAACTCTTGCCTTAAAATATGCTTCTTCTGAATCACGAAAACTTTGGGATAAAGTGACTGGTACTTATCAAAGAAAAATGGAATTTTATAATAGCAAGACAACATCTCCAATTATTGATAAGCATCCTTATGAAGATTTTTCTGTCATTCGTTATAATGAACCACCCTCTGCAGAGAAAGGGCATTTTGTGAATCCCCCAGGACTTGAGTTTACTGGTGTGAGTCTTGAAGAATTAGAGGGCTTTCATCATAGTTTAAAACAGGCCCTGTATGATTCACGCAATTTTTATGCACATGAGTGGCAAACAGGAGATATAGTCATCGCCGATAACTTTTCTCTTCTACATGGTAGAGAAGAGTTTGTCTCTAAATGCTCTCGTCATCTTCAACGAGTTCATATTTTGAGTAACCCTCCTTTTGATAATCCTGGTTTGAAATCTTACAAATGAACACTCAAATCACGGATGTTGTAATAGTTGGCGCTGGCCCAGTAGGACTTATGTGCGCCTATCTCGGGCAACTTTGTGGCATGCGCACTGTTGTCATTGATAAGTCTGATGGGCCTTTAGCGGTTGGTAGGGCAGATGCTCTTAATGCACGTACTTTGCAACTTCTTGAGTTGGTGGATTTATTTGCAGAACTTTATCCTTTGGGAAAGGCATGTAACACTAGTTCTGTATGGGCGAATGGGGAATTCATCTCACGCCAATCTGCATGGTGGGATGAACTTGAAGGCTGCTTACATAAACATTTTCTCATGCTCGGACAGTCCTATCTGGAAAAATTGTTGGATAAGAAGCTTGATGAGATTGGAGCATCGGTAAGGCGTTCAGTAACGGTTGAGAATATTGAGTTTAACCAGGAGGGATGTCTCACAATACTCTCAAATAGGGAAAAAATCCAATCAAGCTACCTGATTGGAGCAGATGGATCTCGCTCCTTCGTCCGTAATCATTTTAAAATACCTTTTAAAATCATAAAACCTCAATTGGTATGGGCTGTCATTGATGGCATTATAGATACGGATTTTCTAAAGGTTCCTGAGATCATTGTTTTCCAGAACGAAACATCCGATGTAGCATGGATCCCAAGAGAGGGTGAAATTGATAGGTTTTATGTAAGAATGGACACTAAAGACTTTAGCATGGAAGAAGCAATTGACAAAATTAATTGCGCTATAAAGCCTCATACCTTAAGTTTCAAAAAGATTGTCTGGTTTTCACAATTTTCGGTAAAAGAATCTGTTGCCGAAAAATTCCGCGTACAAGATCGTATTTTTCTTGCAGGTGATGCATGTCATATCCACTCGGTCAATGGAGGGCAAGGTCTCAACACAGGTCTTGCCGATGCATTCAATCTTATGTGGAAGTTAAATAGTGTTATGAATTTTGGTGCCTCTGCAGCGCTTTTACAAAGTTATGAAGACGAACGTAGACCAGTGGCTCAAAGTGTCATTGAAGCGTCTGGTGAACTTGTTCGTTCAACTCGATATTCATCGACTGGGACCCACGCCCAAGACTATGTAAAGATTGTGCAAAGACGTGCTGGAAATATCACTGGGATGGGGATTCGTTATGGAGATCAAGGATTCCGTGGTTCTCGACTATTTGACTTTGAAATTTTTAACGGGGTTGTCAAAACACGGCTTTACTCTCTTCTAGATTACACTAAATTTGTCCTGCTCATTTTTAGTGATGATAAAGTCGATCTCAAATTACCTGACTTTGTAAAAGTAATTCAAATTTATTCAAACAAACGACAGACAAGTTATTGGACAAATAATTTTCACTATATAAACCAGGCCATTTTAGTAAGGCCTGATTCCTATATTGAATCCTTTGCGCCGCTCGATAAAGCAGAGTCTCTAATTAAAAACTTAAATAAGGAGTTACTACGTGAATAGACCTGTCGTCATTGTTGATCCATTAAAATCAGGAATAGGGTGAAATTGCAATCGTGACAGTTATAAATATTTTTTTAAATCCATTGGGTGGTTTAATAGAATATCTGCCCCGCAATTAGCATGATCTTGGTTAGATGGTAGATAGCTATATAATACTAATGCTGTTTGCATACCAGCTGCTTTGCCAGCGATAATATCATTTTCAATATCTCCCACATACAAGCAGTTGTCAGGTGAACAGTTTAATAAATTACAAGCATGTAATAATGAATCAGGATGGGGTTTTCTTCGTAAACCACTACCCCCACCAACCACACAATTAACGCGAGAAAATACCTTAAAATGAGCAAGCAACGCATTAGTTAAACTAAAAATTTTATTGGTTACTATTCCCCATTGCATACCGATAAACTCAATGTGAGCTATCAACTCGTTTATACCAGGAAATATCTCCGTATTACGCGCTATATTGTCACTATAACGCTGTATAAATTCTTCATAAAGGCTTTTATAAAGAGGCTGTTCTGGTGTGATTGCTAATCCAAAGGCCAACATGGCTTGGACACCATGGGATATCACCGGTTTAAAATCATCTAGTAATAAAGCTTGTAAATGGCGCTCTTTTCGCATTTGGTTAATAGCAAATAACAAATCATTAGAGGTATCAAGCAATGTTCCATCTAAATCAAAAAATACAACATTTATTTTTTTCATTTTATAATCAACCTGTTTAGCTGCTTTGATTAACTTTTAAAAGTTGCAGGGGCATAGGATAACCGCTTTGAATTCTTTTATCTTGCCCTTAACCCTGCGTTCTGTCTACCAGCCTGCTCAGGGTATGCTTCTGTCAAGCTAACGCTAATAAAGCGGAGAGTCGCTGCAACAAAAATAAAACTAAATAGCATAGCAGTGAGGTTTGAGGAACCTGCTATATTCTTCAGTCCTATTTCAACAAGTGCTCTACTCATAGCACCGAGGACCGCAGCTAAAATAGTTTCTATATCCTTTAATTGATGTTCTGGTGGCGTTGATGAGGTCCAAATATATTGTTGAGGAGTTAATAATCTTTCTTGCTCGGGTGTTAATGTATTTCTTGATAGCTTGGATAAACCATATCCGAAGACTCCCCCAGCTATAATGTTCACAGCAGAGTTACTAAAGAAAAGATGACCACTTAATGATGACACAGAGCCTAATGTGGCTGTATACAAAGCCTGTTGTACTTTAGATTTTGGCATAATGACATCACCTCTTTAATATTTTACTATGTCTTCAAAATTCCTTCCATTATGGTCACTGCTTGGCCTTTAATCAATACTCTATCACCATTAATTTTAACTTTTAATTCTCCACCGCGTTTACTAGCTTGAAAAGCGAGAAATTCCGTTTTATTTAAACGCTTAGACCAAAAATCAGCTAATTTACAATGCGCAGAGCCAGTAACAGGATCTTCATGAACACCACAATCCACGCCAAAAAAGCGTGAGACAAAATCATATTGCTTGCTTGGTGCGGTGATGATTACACCTCTGACACGAAGTTCAGCTAATTTATTAAAGTCGGGGACTAAATTTTTTACAGTATCTTCATGGTCAACTAATACGATAACATCATCATACGCTTTTACGACTTCAACAATTTGTGTAGGTAAGTTAAAAGCTTGTATAAAATGCGCTTTATCTAAAGAATCGCTTATTTTTTGCAGGGGAAAATTGAGCACCAAGCCGTCAGATACTTTCTCTACGGATAATGGGCCTGATAAAGATTCATATTGCACTATTGAACTAGTAATTTTATTTTCTTGAAATAAAATATGTGAAGCGGCCAATGTAGCATGGCCACATAATTTAACTTCAACTGCCGGTGTAAACCAACGGATATGAAAATGATTTTCACCCAGTTGCTTTAAAAAAACAGTTTCAGATAAATTCATTTCCATTGCAATCAATTGCATATCTTCTGGAAATTCATCTACAATCATTACAGCTGCTGGATTACCAGCATAAGGTTTATTAGTAAATGCATCAACAGTCCAAATTTTCCGCATGGTAACGCTCCTATTCTTTAAAGGATTTTCAGTGGGTTTTTTCATGCGACTATTTTCCCATCGTTGCCATGTTTCAGCAAGAACTTTGCTGGCGCATTGGATTCAGTGCTATTAAACTAAGGAAACATCTCAACAGAGCAAAACTATGAAAAATAAAACCGTCTTAATCACCGGTGCATCCAGTGGAATTGGTCGTGCCTTGGTGTATGAGTTTGCCAAAGCAGGTTATAATATAGTTGCAATAGCACGTAATAAAGAGGCTTTAACTGATTTAGCTACTCAATGCCAACTCCAATATGGCGCTAAAATTTTCTTCCTCGTCAAAGATTTAGCTGATAAAGATGCTCTATCAACCATTTTAGGTTATCTCCATGATCGCCATTTGCAAATCACTAGCTTGGTTAACAATGCAGGTTTTGGCGTATGGGGACGATTTGATAAATCAAATTTAGAAGATGAATTGCGCCTGATTACCCTTCACATCACGTTTTATTTAAAACTGACTAAAGCGTTATTACCACAAATGATTGAAAAAAATGAAGGTGAAATTTTAAATGTAGGATCAGTATATTCTTTTACACCTGTTCCTTATCAATCAGTATATGGTGCGAGCAAATCATTTTTATTGTCGCACACACTTGCTTTACGTCAGGAGCTTAAAGGGACGGGTATTAATGTTAGTATTACTTGCCCAGGCCTTACTATGACAGCATTTCGTAAAAGTATCGTGACTAATGAAAAACCTTCTTTTGTTTCAATGACTGCAGAAAAGGTGGCAAAAATCAGTTTTAGACAGTTTCAAGCTAAAAAAGCAATTATAATTCCAGGGACTATTAATCAGCTTTATGTTTTTCTTAAAAAGATATTACCAGAGAGTATTTCTCAGATATTTATTGTATGGATGAATAGACGTAGAAATTTACATAAACTTTAACTGCAGCAGTTTGGATTATTATAGCAAGTCATTAAGGATATATGCAGAATGCGAAAATCAAGGAATGATTTAGAAGAGGGTGATTTCCATTTTCCAAGAGATTATGAGGAGTGGGTACCGTTGGGCTATACCCAATTTATCTATTGGTTGGGCCGTAAAATTAACAAATTTAACCATATGGTAGGGGAACTTAGCATAACAGGTAATGTTAATATTGAATTCATGCAAAAATCATTTGAACATATTATTAATAAACATCTCGTGTTCAAAGCGCAGATCTCATCCTTTTTTCCCAAACAACGCATTGTTAAAAATGTGACGCTAAATATTGAACTAATAAAATTAGATGCTAATAGTGATGTGAGTGCGGTGGTTAATTATCATCATACAGAGCTTTTATTAAAACGCTTAACTTTAAACAAGCCACCATTATTATATATGAAATTAATTTCATCGGCTGACAATAAAAGCCATTACTTACTGGCGGGAGTTCCTCATATTATTTCAGATGCTTATTCTTTGTACATATTTTTACAAGATTTTATTGCCACATATAATAAGCTTTTGAAAGATAAGGATGCCATTTTACCCTTGCCTGAATATAATGACTATTACGAGAAAATAATCAAAGATAGAGATTTTTTTAATAAGAACTCTTTAAAACTGATTGGCTTTTGGGAAGAGTATGCTCGCAATGCTAAAAAATTGACCCTGTCATTTGCTGATACGGATTTTAATCGAGGCTATATCAATAATAATTTTATTTTTACAAAATGGAATCAAGATAGCCTGTCCAAGTTTAAGCAAATAGCTGAAAGAAATAACATTTCACTCAATAAGGCATTGGGTGTGGCAACTGGTTTACTATTAAGTTGTTTCATAGAAACAGATAAAATCTATCTCTACAATATAGTGTTTGGTCGTGAAAATCCAAAACTTAAAAAAATCATAGGATGTTTGTTTCAAAATGAGTTATGGGGCGTTCCTGTCAACAAAGAGGGTACTTTATTAATGCATTTTTCTGAATTTTTAAAAGAAGAGAAAAGAGTTGCAGAGTATCAAAACGCGCCAATGATGGTCAAATTGTGGGCGCTTGATCGAAATTATTTTAAAGAATCATGGGAGAAAAGTTATTTTTTTCGAATAGGGCGTTACTGTGCTAGACGTTATTTCTCCAGTAGCTTTGATACTGATGTAATAGATCGTACTGTAAAATTTATGTTAATGGATATTAAAAATAGCGCTAAGATTTTTTTATTGAAAATAAAACGTAATCTTTTCAAAATTAATACTCAAGACCAACTTGATGTAAGCTTTTGCATTAATGTGATACCACCCGTTCGAGGCCTTCATAAAATGGTGGCCCCAACAGATTTTCAATTTTTCGTGAACGAAGCCTCAGAAAAAATGCCATTAATAGCAAAAAACATTATAATGATGTTTTTCTTTTTAAGGGCAGATGGCACTGCTGATATCGCGCTAAACGGAGTTTTAACAGAGCATAAAAAGAAGCAATTCTTACAGGCATTCGTTTTTATGATGGATTGCTTAATGAATAACGAGGATATAAAAATATCAACGTTATTACAAAAATTAAATCATTTTTTCGTTGATTGATACTATTTGCATTTCGCGCAAGTCTTGCTGCACGCCTTACTGCGCTTAGGTATAAACTTATAAATAATATAAGCAAACGCACCGCCGACGAGTAGACTCATTAATATGTATTGAATCATTCTATTCACCCTAATAAATAACTACTCACATGATATGTCGCAAATGCAGCCCCGTAAGCTAGTAATAACATGTAACTAAACATGATAATAGGCCAGCGCCAGGAATTTGTTTCGCGACGTGTAACGGCTAATGTTGACATACATTGTGGTGCAAAAATATACCAGGCTAGAAAAGCGAGCGCAGTGGCAAGTTCCCACGATTGGAACAGTGACATGCTTAATGTAGTTTCTAACCCTTGCTCAGTTGCTTCAATAGCGTAGACAGTAGCTAAACCTGCTACAGCCACTTCCCGTGCCGCAAAACCTGGAATTAATGCAATAGCAATTGCCAAGTTAAAACCAATGGGACGTAATACGGGTTCTAAATAACCGCCTAATATACCAGCATAACTATAAGTAATTGCAGGTTCAGTTGCGCCAATTGGTGCGCCGGGATAACTACTTAAAAACCATAATATAATGGTTAATGCTAAAATAATGGTTCCAGCACGACGCATGAAAACGAGCGCTCTATCCCATAAACCATGCCACAAATTACGCAAGGTAGGTAATTTATAAGAAGGTAATTCTAATAACAGTGGCTGTGGTGTACCTTTTACCAAGGTATGCTTTAGCAATAGTGCAATAGCAAAAGAACCTAAAATTCCTATTAAATAGAGCGAAAATAAAACCAAACCTTGTTGATTAAATCCACCCCATACCGTTCGAACAGGAATAAAGGCGCCAATTAATAAGGTGTAGACCGGCAATCTCGCTGAGCAAGTCATTAAAGGTGCAATTAAAATAGTGATTAATCGATCACGTTGATTTTCAATCGTTCGTGCCGACATAATTCCAGGAATTGCGCAAGCAAAGCTAGATAATAGAGGAATAAACGCGCGGCCATTTAATCCAACACTACCCATTAACCGATCCATTAAAAAGGCAGCGCGCGCCATATAACCCGAATCTTCTAATAATAAAATAAAGAAAAATAACAGGAGAATTTGAGGCAGGAAAACAACGACGCCACCCACACCGGCAATAACCCCATCTGCTAATAATCGCGTAAATGGCCCATCTGGCAATGTGGTTGTTACCCATTGCTGTATACCAATAAAGGTATTTTCAATCCATTCTTGTGGTAAAGCAGACCAGCTGAAAATAGCTTGGAATATTAATAATAATAAAGAAAAGAGAATAATAGGGCCTGCAATGGGATGCAATATAATTTTGTCTAAACGTTGTGTCCACCGTGCAGGTTGTACCGCACGTTGTTGTGAGTTGGCAGCAATGATTTTTGCTTGCTGATATCGTTGGCGAATTTGTAGTGCATCGGGTTTTTGCCACACTATATTGGTAGGACGAGCGTGTTTTTGTTGAGTGTCACTCATGCTTTGCACCAACTCGTTAATTCCCTGATCTTTAGTAGCGACAATAGGAATAACGGGCATATCTAAATCATGGGCCAATTGTTTTAAATCAATCAGTCCTTCTCGCTTTTGAGCAAGATCCATCATGTTTAGCGCCAAAATCATGGGGATGCCGGTTGCTTTTAACTCTAATAAAAAACGCAAATTAAAAGCTAACTGTGTGGCATCAGCAACATAAACTAGCAAATCAAGCGGTTGTTCTTGGCCTATTTTGCCTAAAATAACATTGCGCGCAATTTCCTCATCAGGGCTTTTAGCTAATAGGCTATAAAGCCCAGGCAAATCCACCAACGTAAATGTTTTTCCGTTAGGTGCTTGTAATAAACCTTCTTTACGTTCTACCGTTACACCAGGATAATTTCCTGTTTTTTGATGCCCATGCGTTAACGCATTAAATAAACTGGTTTTCCCGCAATTGGGATGGCCAACTAGTGCAATTCTTGGATGCATATGACACTTGCCTCCGCTTTTCGTAGCGCTATGATAGCGCCTTCTTCAATTTCAACTACAAGAGAGTCCCTACCTAACCAATTAAAATGGCGGATGGTAACGGTTGTCCCTTCAATAAAGCCCATGGCTAATAGTCGTTGCTCAAGGTTATTGTCATTAATAGTTGATTCCGGGCAAATTTTAGTAATGACCGCGCGAATATTTTTGCCTAGTTTATCTAGGGTAAGCGTCTCTTCACGTTGTTGCATCTTGTGATACCTAATCCATTCAATAATTACGTAGCCAACAAGGAGGTTGATAAAATCCACCTCTGTTTTGTAAATGCAATTATTTAGCAAATGATAATCATTGTCAACAACTATTGTCATTTGAGGTCAAATAGGGTAGCATCTCAAAACGTAAATAATAATCATTATCATTAAGAAGGTTGGGTAGGATGTTAACAGGCTTGAAAAACGTAGGGTACTATCTTGTTGGATTACCACTGTATTATCTTTTTGTAGCTCCCTTTCTAGCGATGCGGCATATATACAAAGAGTATTGGCTTCCTTTTCTCTTTAAGTTCAACAAAACTAAGATAATGGGGGGAAGAGCGCATGCTGGGCGCATGTCGCGTTATTCACAAATAGCACGTTTAATAGGTAATGCGATTACTATTGCAGCCATTTTAATAGCGGTTGCTGTGATTGGTGTCACTATTGTTTATAGCGGCGGCTTAGCGGCCCCAGTTTGGGCGGCCACGATGCCTTATTGGTTAGGCGGCCTGATGGCACTTGGTATGGGTATTAATTTTCTTGCTTTACCAGTTGGTTCTTCTGCAAAAACCGTAAAAATCCAAACTTATTATGATGCTGAGTGGGAGCTACAACTTTTAAACAATGAAAAAGCAACAATTAAGCAAGAACCTCCACATGGCATGAATAGCCCTCCTGCCCAACAGGCGATGTTGCTTACTCGTTATGGTCACGATATTAACGGTGCAGCAGGTACAGCAGCAAGCTGGGCAGGAACCATTGTTGATATTTTGGTTATGGCATCAATTATCGTAAATCCAGTAGTAGGTAGTATTTTATTTTTAGCTTCGCGCGTATCCGCTCTTGTATCAGCAACAGGCGCGCCGTTAACTAACCAACAGCGATTGTCAGTGCATAAAAAAAATATTAGTGATCAAATAGTTGCTTATTATGATCTGTGTCAATTGAAAACAAACGATATACATCAGAGAATAAAACCAATAGTGGATCGAGTACTTTTTGAATTAAGATTGAACCTTAAAGATCATTATACACAATGGGTAAGTTTCCGTTGTTACCGGGCTATGGAGCGGTTATTACAAAGCAAAGGAACGCAGGAAATTACAGATGAGCAATTAATATCGAATGTTATAAGCTTTTTATCGCCACTGTGTGAACAAAAATATTCTGTAGTTGAAACAATGAAATCGATGATGAGCTCAGAGCCCATTGTAACCAGCCAACAACAATTTAACCGCTCAAAATTACGTGGTATTTTGTCAGATGGTCCTGAGCTAAGTGTTCTTGATGCCATGCCACATATAGAAGAAAAATTATATCAACATCTAAGAGAACAAATTATCCCAGCAGTAATACCTGTTGCGCCAACTATTAATCTGTTAAAAGAAAAATTACATCCTGATGCGGATGCTTACTCTGCTTTATTTTTGCACTATTTTCATAGTGCTGTATTAGAAAAAAATTGTGGGATACCGGCAGGTTTTGATTGGAATACTGTATTACAACGACCTGCACTAGCAGATTGTTTCATTCATGACAGGGATTCTGATAGGTGGTCTATTTATGTTGATGGATTAAAAGCAAAATGGGTTGTTGAAACCGCTCATGGTCCACAATTAGTTGCGCCTTTTCAATTAAAGAAATTAGCCGAGTTATTTTTAGAGGAATTGACACAAGCTTTACCATTAGAGGCACAACCCCAGCAAGTGACTGCAGCACCACCAGAAGAAGAGCCGCCGCAATATGCTGAAGTACAACAACCAGCACCAGATAAAAATAATAAAGAAATAGCTAGGCAAAAAGCTTTAGATATTTGGTATCGTGTTATTAAGGAAGTTGATGATGAAGCAGATGAAGGAAAATATGATGATCATGATCCCTTATTTCACGGCGTAATGACTTTTTGTATTGACTATTTAATGGAGAAATTAGAGCATGAGCTAGACCAAGATCCTGATGATCATCAAATTAAACTCGTTGAGTTTGAACTAGAGGCCAAGCTAAGAAAAGAGATTCAAAGATCAACCTATATCTCGACAAAGAGTTTGCTAATTTACAACACTATTAAACCTGTTGGCTATAAATATTTTAATCCCGACAAATTAAATCAACCAACCTATGAATGCCAGACAGAATGGTTAAGACAAGGTAGTAGTGTGAGGCATACATTAAGAGCCAGCTAGTAGGGCAATACCTTATACATTACTGTCTTGCTTCTCGCGCGTCGAGCAATTATTATTAAATGATGCATTTTAATTTTTTAATAGTTGGACGAGGCAGTAATGCTTGCTGTAAAAGAAGTACAGTTAACCCATAACAATGATAATCCAATAACTGATTATTTATTATCAACACTGCGAGTAACAGAAATTCCTCCTCAGACACAACAGGAGTTGAGAGCAGCCAGTAGTGGTAGTGCTTTTTGTTTAGAAGCAACAATAGCTTTTATTGATAGGACCATTGAGGCAGAATTTAATGCAGTAGAGCCTATAACAAATACGTTATGGTTTTGGTCATTAAAAAAGAGAAAACTCAATGCTAAAGAAAAGAGAAAAATCCAAGTTCTTCGTGAGACCTTGTTGTTATTGTTTGGTCATATTGCCGATAAACAACTATATATTAATAATTTCTCAAAAATAGCCGTGTTGCCACTAACAGTTGTAACTCCTGCCAAAAACCAACGGGTATTGTCCGCTCGTCAAAACATTACCCAGCAATTAAATAATTATTTTAATCAACAACACAAGTTAAGCGCGCCACTTTTTTGGTCGGAATTTTTTGATGAAATCAATGATCTGATAGCGGCTTATAATAAAAGAAAAACTCAAGAAACCATCGAGATTTTATTGCGATATTATTTTTCTGGCGAGGAGGGTTTTATTCGGCGCGCCATGCAATTTATTGCACTAAACACTACGAGTGATGGGTTTGATGAGGTTGCCCAAAGGATTAATTTTTATTTGTGTTTTGGTGATTATCCAGAGTGCACTACAGAGGAGGTTTATTGGAAATTATTTAAGCTGTACTTAATCTATAGTGAGTTAAATATTAATTGTTGGCCGCTTTTTCGTGCAATTTATCTTGGCACTAAAGATCATGAAGAGTGGTTTAATGAGACAGCAGCCCAAAAACAGTGTGCGATAGCAATGCAAGAAAATAATCACCGTTATTTTTCAGGGTGTATGATTGCGGCAAAGAAATCTTATGAAGAGGGTGTGAAAAACGCTTTATTGCAAAGTCGATTTTTATATTTGGGGGGAGGGTGTATCGGTATTGAAGCGGTATTATCAACTACTGAATTGGTCATGCTATTTTTTGGAGGTGCTAGTCTTGTTATGTTGCCGCCAGGTTGGATGATTGGTGGGTTGATTTTAACAGCAGCTGTTATCATTGGATTTGGTTATTTAATGGCAAATTTCCAACGTTATTCTCATCACGAAGCCTTGCAAGAGCTTCGTATTACTGAGGCCTATAAAAAATATAGACCAGAAAATAGCGAAAATAGCATAGAGGAAGAATTGTCACTTGATAAAAAAACAAAAATAATTGCCAATGGTGGCGCATTTGTAGAGGCGGGGTTATCATTTGCAGGTGCAGTTGGATTAGGGTTAACCATTGCTAACTTGACTACTTGGTTAATATTGGGAACAGCAGTGACCTTTTTAACATTATCTCCTGCTATTGTGGTGCCAGTAGTATTAGCACTTGCCATTTTGGGGAGCGTGATTGCTTATGGAATGTATCATGGGGTTTACGCATTAGATGGTAAAGAATTACAAGCCCATGCAACGTTAAGAGTAAAAGAAAAACAACGTAAAGAAGGATTCTTTTCGCTATGGCAAAAACCTGCATTCCAAATTCCACAGGCTAAGATTTTGCCTGCTCCACCGGCGTCAAAATCATCGTCTGCTACTAGGACATTTCCATCTCTGCAAAGACGCCAATTATTGTCTTGATATCCTCGTTCCATCAACGTCATTTTACTGCTATTATATGGCTATCCTTCCTTTCCCCCGTAAAAGGAGCGCTGTTAATAATGAATGCTATCAAACCCTGGATAAAATATACCATCGCAGGTTTATTCTTTTTCTATCAATTTTTACAAATGACCATGTTTAATAGTTTGGCTGAACCGTTGATGGCAGATTTTAATATGACCCCTAGTGAGGTGGGATTATTGGGTGCGGTTTTTTTTGTTACAGCGACTTTTTTATCCATTCCAGCTGGTTGGATGATTGATAAATTTCCGATACGACGCGTTATTTTGGTGGGAATGGCATTAAGTATAATAAATGTATGGTTGATGCAAGAGAGCCAAACAATAATGAGTTTAACGATGGCGCGTATTTCGCAAGGTGCTTTACAAGCATGCTGTTTTATCAGCGTGTTAAAATTAGCGACATATTATTTCCCCGCAAGACACATGGCATTGGCCTCAGGATTATTAGTCACTTTAGGTATGCTAGGCGGCATATTTGCGCAAGAACAATTTGCTTTACTGATTCAAGCTTTTGGATGGCGTGAAGCCCTTTGGTATACAGCAGGCGCGGGTTGCGTGATATTACTATTACAATTACTGGCGATAGATGATATTAAAGTTACAACTAATTCATCTACCACAGCCAATACTTCTTATTTGTGGGCGGCCATTAAAAATCGACAAAATTGGTTAACTGGTTTGTATATTTCCATGATTAATTTGCCACTAATGGTTTTAGGCGGATTATGGGGTAATCAATATTTGATGATAACTCGCTATGTAGATGAAATTACAGCGGCTTCAATTTGTAGTATGTTATTTGTTGGCACATTATTTGGCTCACCATTAATGGGTTACCTTTCCGATAAAATGGGGCGACGTTGTATTCTGATGAATCTTGCGATTATAGGAACATTAGGATTATTTGCTTTGGTGGTCTTTTTACCGCTGTTAAGTTCTTTGCAATTACATCTCTTGTTTTTATTGATAGGTATTATTACCAGTGCTCAGATTATAGGCTATCCCTTGATTACCGAAAGTAACCCACAAATATATGTGGGTAGTGCATTAGCTGTTGCATCAACCATCATTATGGGCGGACCATTAGTCTTCCAGCCCGCATTCGGTTGGTTGGTTGAGGAATATAATTTTGGTATGGCCATATTATTATTACCGAGTGCTTTAATTATCAGTTTCTTGTGTGTTGTCTTGTTAAAAGAGACTTATTGTAAATCGGCAGAAAGGACAGTTGCAAATTGAGGTAATTAAGGATCCCAGATTATGCTTCAATATTCTTAAACCTCTCTTGCATTTCCTAGCGTTATAGCTAAAACTATAGACCTGATGTTATGGCTTTTTTCCCATGATGAGTAAACAGATGGCTGATATTAAATCTTTCGTAAAACGACATAAAAAATGGCTAATTATAGGTGTGATCGTTGTATTGGCTTTATGGTGGGCAGTAGGTAAATTGTCCGACACAGACAGGAAGCAAATAGCGCAAGCAACACCTGTAACAGTTGAAAAGTCACAACAACACAGTGTATCGATTGATTTGCAAGTAGTAGGTAATGCCAACCCTTACGCGACGGTAGAAATAAAATCCCAAGTTGAAGGTCCTATCACGCAAGTTGCTTTCCGCGAAGGGGAGAATGTTAAAGCTGGCGATATCTTATTTGTTATCGATAAGCGTCCTTTTGAAGTTGCTTTACAAGAAGCAGAGGCCAACTTGGCGCGAGAGAAAGCCCTATTGACCGATGCTGAAATTGGTGTCACTCGTATTAAAGGTTTGTTAAGCAAAAAATTCGCATCTCAAGAAAGTTATGATCAAGCTTATACTGAGATGTTAGCCCAGCAGGCTTCTGTTGATGCGGCAGAAGCAGCATTAGACAATGCAAATTTACAGTTGGATTATTGTACGATACGCTCTCCCATCGATGGGCGCACAGGTAATGTTTTAGTACATCTTGGCAACTTGGTAAAAGCAAACGATACACAAGTTTTAGTGGTCGTAAACCAATTACATCCCATTTATGTCACCTTTGACGTGCCTGAAAAATATTTACCCGCTATTAATAGACGGTTACAGGCTGGAAAAGTATGGATAACAGCTAACGACGTCAATGGTCATCCTTTGTCGGCACAAGGGGATTTATTTTTTGTTGATAATACTATCGATAATTTAACGGGCACCGTGCAATTAAAAGCTAATTTCGATAATGAAAATCAAGAGTTATGGCCTGGCCAGTTTATTAATATTAAATTGGGGTTATATGAAGTAAATGATGCAATTACTATCTCGACACGCGCTATTCAGCAGGGTCAAAAAGGAAGTTACGTATATGTTATTAATAAAGACAATGAAGCGGAATATCGTTCTATTCAATTAGGCGATGCTGTTGGCGATACCACTATTATTACTCAAGGGCTTGGACCGGATGAACAAGTTGTCGTGAATGGACAGTTTCGTTTAGTGGATGGTGCTCCTGTTACGACAACGGTCGAATCAGCTATACCGTCAGATCAAGCGCCTGCGGATAAAAATCCATGATAAATCCATCAGCAATATTTATTCATCGCCCTGTCATGACAACCTTGGTCATGTTCGGGTTAATATTACTAGGAATTCTAGGCTATCGTTCATTACCGATTAGTGATTTACCCAATGTTGATTTTCCCACTATTACCGTTAGTGCCGATTTAGCTGGCGCCAGTGCTGAAACCATGGCTTCGTCTGTAGCGACACCGTTAGAACGACAATTTGCCACTATTGCTGGTATTGATTCGATGAATTCAACGAGTTCTCTTGGTAAAACGCAAGTGACGATTCAATTTGATTTAGATCGTGATGTTGATGCTGCTGCTCAAGATGTACAAGCAGCAATTAGCCAAGCGACCAGGCAATTACCAACAGATATGTCAGTACCGCCAAACTATAAAAAGGTAAATCCTGCTTCACAACCGATTTTATTTATGGCATTAAGCTCCGATACCATTCCATTATCTGAAATAGATGAGTATGCCAATAATCAATTAGCACAACGGCTTTCAATGGTTGATGGCGTTGCGCAAGTGCAAGTTCACGGTGGGCAAAAATATGCCGTGCGCGTGCAATTAGATCCTAATAAATTATCAGCGCGCGGTATTGGTTTAGAGCAAGTGGCTCAAGCTATTGAAAACGCCAATGTAAATTTACCAACCGGTACATTAAGTGGTGAGCATCAAACAGTTACCTTAAGTAGTAGCGGACAATTATTTGATGCCACCGATTATCGACCTATTGTTGTAACCTACCAACAAGGCGTGCCAGTACGTTTAGAAGATTTAGGGGATGTTGTTGATGACGTGGAAAATAATAAAGTCGCCAGCTGGTATATTGATAAACGCTCGATAGGTGTATCGGTACAACGTCAGCCAGGTAGTAATACGATCGATATTATTAATAAGATTCAACAAATATTACCTGATTTTAAAAAGCAATTGCCTCCAGCTGTGAAAATGGATGTAATGTTTGATCGCTCGGAGACGATTCGTGCTTCTGTCAATGAAGTAAAATTTACTTTGGTATTAGCAGCTGCTTTAGTCGTAATGGTGATTTTCTTATTCCTGCGTAATATGCCAGCGACGATCATTGCAAGTGCTGCCTTACCAGTTTCGATAATTGCCACTTTTGCTTTTATGTCCTATTTTGATTTTAGTATCGATAATATTTCTTTAATGGCATTAACCTTAGCAGTAGGCTTTGTGGTTGATGATGCTATCGTGATGCTAGAAAATATTAGCCGGCATATTGAGGCAGGCGATTCGGTACTTGAAGCATGCTTAAAAGGATCGCGAGAAATCGGGTTTACTATCTTATCGATGACATTATCGTTAGTGGCTGTATTTATTCCCATCCTGTTTATGGGTGGTGTATTAGGCCGCTTATTGAATGAGTTTGCAGTAACGATTTGTATAACCATTTTGGTTTCAGGGTTTGTATCGATTACGTTAACACCTATGTTAAGTAAAAAATTATTAAGAGCCCATCAAAAAGAGATTTCTAATCGTTTCTTAGATGGTTTCGAAAATGGGTTTAATAAAGTAAAAGAATATTATCAACGTAGTTTGCAATGGTCGATGGATCACCCTCGCGTTACCATGGCAGTGTTTGGTTTAACAATTGTTTTAACGATATGGTTGTTTATTATCACTCCTAAAGGGTTATTGCCTGAAGAAGATATTGGTATGTTAAATGCTTTTACTGAGGCGTCGCCTGATATTTCTTTTAATAGTATGGTGGAAAGACAACAAGAAGTTGCTAAGATAATTGCACAAAATCCTGCTGTTGAAGCATTTAGCTCACAAGTCGGGGCTGGCGGAAATAATACATTAAATAATGGTCGTTTTTATATTCGTTTAAAAGCACGTGAAGATAGGGCAAAAATTGGTGAGGTTATTCAGCAATTACGTAAAGAAGTGGAAAAAGTTGCTGGTATTAAAGTATATTTTCAAAATATGTCATCAATTAGCATGGGTGGGCAATTAACAAAAACCACATATCAATATGTATTATTGGGTACTAAATTGGAGGAGCTATATCATTGGGCTGATATCATGCAAGAAAAAATGGGTGAATTACCTGGTTTGCAAGATGTGACAAGTGATATGGAAACTAATAACCCAGAATTAAAAATAAATATTAATCGAGATAAAGCGTCTTTGTTAGGTGTCAGCGCTTTTCAAATTGAAAATACCTTGGCATTGGCATTTGGTTCAAAACAAGTTTCGACAATTTATACTGCTGATAATGATTATCAAGTTATTTTAGAAGTACAGCAGCAACATCAGTTAGATCCTGCAGCTTTATCTCAGTTATATGTGACAACGAATGATGGTAAATTAGTTCCTTTAAATACAGTTGCCGCTATCGAAAATACGGTCGGACCTTTAACTGTTAACCATAAAAACCAATTACCATCTGTAACATTGTCTTTTAACTTGGCGCCAGGTAGTTCATTAGGTACAGCTGTTCAAGAGGTAGAGGAGTTAACGCGTAACTTACAATTACCAAGCAGTATTACTCCTATGTTTCAGGGTAATGCACAAACTTTCCAAGATTCATTGGGAAGTACTGCTGTTTTACTATTTGTCGCCATTTTAGTGATTTATATTATTCTTGGCATGTTATATGAAAGTTACATTCATCCATTAACTATTTTATCTGGCTTACCATCTGCAGCTGTGGGCGCCTTATTAACCTTATTAGTATTTGACCTTGAATTAAATTTATACGCTTTTCTTGGTATTATCATGCTAGTTGGTATTGTTAAGAAAAACGCTATCATGATGATCGATTTTGCATTAGAAGCCCAACGTGTTTATCATGAGCCACCGCGAGCTGCTATTTACAGCGCGTGTTTAGTGCGTTTTCGCCCGATTATGATGACAACCATGGCTGCATTATTAGGCGTATTACCACTCGCTATTGCAACAGGGCAGGGTAGTGAATTATTACGCCCATTAGGGCTAACTGTCGTAGGTGGATTATTAACCTCTCAGTTACTTACTTTGTATATTACTCCCGTTATTTACTTATACTTCGAAAAGCTCTCCCATTGGTACAGCCAACGCCATATACAAACCTGAAGTTTTTTAACTCCTCTCCCACAAGGGGAGAGGTTAAGTCAATAATAACTATTTGAGAAAGTGCTCAATAAGAATCCTCAGACGGTGGGATAATGTTTTAGTATCGGGTAAATCGGATTTCAAACCTTCTACTGCTAATATGAATATTTCAGCAGTCTCTTTATCTAAAAATATATTTTGTAAATATTTTAGTGTTTGAAGCTTATATTTTTCCGCAATTTCATGAAAGACATGGGTGTAGGTCCAATAAAAATCGCCTGACATGGGTTGACCGATAATTTGACTCCAGGGCTCCAACAATAAAATGTCATAGATCTTAATAATTTTATTTGCTTTGGATTGGTTGGTATTGAGGATTTTTTCGGCAGCTTCAAACCGTCCATCGACAAGGTGTTCGATAACACTAATATAAAGTGTTTCTTTGTTTTTAAATTCTAAATAAATAAGTGGCCGTGAGAGATTTGCTTCCTGGGCAATATCTTCCATCGCTGTCTTAGCATAACCAAACTGCAAAAAACATTTAAGTGCAGCAACAAGAATGGTTTGCTTACGATTTTTTTTGTTTTGTAAAGTGTATTTTTGAATCATGCTGTAATTATTACAAATTTTGTCAAAATGTCAAACTATTAAATTAAAGGTGAGTTTTTCTGCCAATCAGATAAACAAATTGACATTTTTGACTAAAAGTGTCAAAATGTAAAATATCTAAAAAAACAAGTAGATGATAAATAATGAATGCATGGATGCAACAACACCGCAAACTATTATTAGTTGGAGTTCCCCTTTTTTTCCTAACTATTGCTATCCTCTTTTATCTTTTTAGCGGGCGCTATGTCTCAACAGATGATGCTTATGTGCAAGCGGCAAAAGCGGCTATCAGCGTTAATGTGCCAGGCCAGGTTACTCATATTAGTGTGAAGGATAATCAAACAGTTAAAAAAGGTACGTTGTTGTTTACTCTAGATGACAGGCCTTACCAAATTGCTGTTGAAAAGGCCAAAGCTCAATTAACGAGTGCACGATTGCAAGTTCAATCTTTAAAAGCAACTTACAAACAACAACTTGCTAATCTAGACGAAGCGGAACATACGCTGAATTATCAACAACGAGAATACCAGCGTCAAAAAAAATTGGCTGCGGCGAGCATTTCTTCGCAAATGCAATTAGATGAGGCAACTAATCGTTTTCAAATTGCGCAACAGCAATTTAATGCTGCTAAACAACAGTTGGATTCTGTATTAGCCAATTTAAATAATAATGCGGATATTGCCGTTGAACAGCATCCTCTTGTACAGCAAGCACAAGCTGGGTTAAATCAGGCTGAATTAGATCTTTCTTATACTGAAATCACAGCGCCTTTTAGTGGTGTTGTGACCAAGGTAGAGCTATTACAACGTGGTGACTATATTAATGTGGGTGAATCGGTATTTGCTCTTATTTCTGATAAAGATATATGGGTAGAGGCTAACTATAAAGAAACAGATATTACTTATATGCGACCAGGACAATCTGTTGCCATCGATGTTGATGCTTATCCGAATGAAAATTTTACCGGAGTAGTAGTAAGCCTTAGTCCCGGAACGGGATCAACTTTTTCATTGCTACCGCCAGAAAATGCAACAGGAAATTGGGTTAAAATCGTGCAGCGTATCCCAGTAAGAATTTCCATTGATAGCTCTACTAGTGAAGTGATTTTAAGTTCTGGATTAAGCGCAAATGTTACGGTCGATACTGAGCATGGGCCATTTTCTTCTTCGAGAACCAATAAATGAAAACGGGGACAACACTGGTCCCAGAAAAAAGTTTTGCTCACCGAGGCATTACTTTTGCTGTGATGTTAGCAACCGTTATGCAGGCATTAGATGCAACTATCGCAAATGTTGCTCTACCTCATATGCAAGGTTCATTTGCTGCAACTCAAGATCAAATGATTTGGGTTCTGACTTCCTATATTGTAGCAGCAGCTATTGCCATTCCTTTAGTAGGGTGGCTAGCAGGATATGTTGGACGTAAATTAGTTTTTTTAGTTTCGATTGCTGGTTTTACTATTGCATCGATTTTGTGCGGAATGGCAGAAAATTTGCAAGAAATGGTAATTTTTAGATTATTGCAAGGTATATGTGGTGCTGCATTAGTGCCGCTTTCGCAAGCGATATTATTTGATATTAATCGTCGTGAAAATTTTGGTAAAGCGATGGCTTTGTGGGGAGTAGGCGTTACTATCGGCCCGATTTTGGGCCCAGCTCTCGGTGGGTGGTTAACAGAGAACTACAATTGGCGTTGGGTTTTTTATATTAATGTTCCTATTGGGATTATTGCTTTTGCTGGTATTTATATGTTATTGCCTGAATCCTCTACGCATAAAAAACGATTTGATTTTTTTGGATTTATTACCCTGAGCTGTGGTGTTGGTGGATTGCAAATGTTATTGGATAGGGGCGAATTTAAAAATTGGTTTGATTCTACAGAAATTATCATAGAAGCAATTATTGCGGTATTGGGGTTGTATCTTTTTGTGGTGCATACTTTATCCTATAAGCGTCCTTTCTTAAATGTAAAATTATTTGAGGATCGTAATTTTCTTATCTCAAATATATTAATTTTTGTAATTGGTATTATCCTTTTTGCTACCCTCGCTTTAATCCCCCCTATGCTGCAAAATCAACTTAATTATCCTGTTGTTATAGCTGGCTTGGTCATAGCACCCAGAGGTATTGGTACTATGATTGCTATGTTTATAGTGGGGAGGTTAGTTGGACGTGTTGATAGTAGACTTATTATGGCGGCAGGATTACTGATAACGGCATTTTCGCTTTACCAAATGGCAAATTACTCATTATTGACAGACATGTGGGCTGTTATTTCTGCTGGGCTAATACAAGGGTTTGGTATTGGTTTAACTTACGTCACATTAAGCACCGTGGCATTTTCAACATTACCAGCAAGGCTGCGCAACGAGGGCACTGCTTTTTTTAATCTGCTGCGTAATTTGGGTAGCAGTATTGGGATATCCATCATGCAAATCTTCTTAACTCGTAACACACAAATCGTTCATGCTGTTCTTGGTGAAAATTTGGTACCTTATAATATCAGTGCCAATATGGCTTATGCAGCGAACCATATTGATATTTCGACGACAGCAGGGTTGATGGCATTAAATGCTATGTTGACGGATCAGGCGATGATGGTTGCCTATATTGATGATTACAAATTTATGATGTTAGTCTCATTAGCCGTATTGCCATTGTTGTTTTTATTGCGTATACCCAAAAGAGATAAATCAACTATTGAACCTATTATAATGGATTAACATGAGATTATTTTTATTAAATTTTATATATCTGCCAACTCTTGTTTTTTTATCAGCATGTACGGTTGGCCCCGATTTTATAGAGTCAGCTCCGCCTTCTGTTTCTGACTACGCAGCTGAAAATGATTTAAAACAATTTGGCGAGCAATACATTAATGAAGATAAAATAATATCGAGCCATTGGTGGCAAGAGTTTTCATCACCTGCACTGAATGAAGTCATAGCCTATGGCCTTAAAAACAATCTATCGTTAGATTCAGCAAAACGAACATTAGCGCAATCGCGTGAGCTCGTGAATGCAGCACAAGGGCAATTATGGCCACAAGCAGCGATGAATGCAGGTGCTGGTAGGCAAAAATATGGTGTTGCTTTGTTTGGCCCTGCAGACTTTACTATACCCCCTTTCACATATTATGAAGTAGGCCCGAGTGTTTCCTATTTACTTGATATTTTTGGCGGTACGCGAAGGACGATTGAAAAACAACAAGCAGTGGCAGATTATCAACTACAGATTTTAAATGCGGCTTATCTTTCATTGACCGGTAATATTGTTAATACAGCGCTGACTATCGCAACAATTAATGCTCAAATTGATACGCTAAAGGAAATTATTATCGAAGATAAAGAGAATTTACGGCTTGTTCAACATGCTTTTGATCTTGGCGCTGCCACTAAAGGAGAGGTGTTAAGCGCACAAAGCCAATTAACCAACGATGAAGCATTATTACCCGATCTTTATCAGCAGCGAAAAATAGCACAAAATGCTTTAAACGTGCTGGTTAGTCGCACACCAACCGAATGGCGTCCTCCTTATTTTGAATTGGAAAATTTTAAGCTACCAGAGGAATTACCATTAACTTTACCTTCGGAGTTAGTGCGTACACGTCCTGATATTTTGGCAGCAGAGGCGATGCTACATGCTGCTAGCGCTGATGTTGGTATTGCTACTGCTAACTTATATCCCAGTATTACGTTAACCGGTTCTTTATTTCAAGAAGCACTAACACCTCGTGAGTTATTTAATGCGTCATCAAGCGCTTGGAGTTATTTTGCCAATGTCAGTGCTCCTATTTTTAATGGCGGTACATTACGTGCGCAACAGCAAGCAGCTGTCCATGCTTATGAATCGGCATTTTCTGCTTATCAGCAAGTTGTAGTTAACTCATTTGTACAAGTAAATGATGTGCTTCATGCCTTAAAATATGATGAAAATGCCGAAGAATTACAAAAACAAGCGGTATTAACTGCTAAAAAATCACTGGAATTAACAAGATTGAGTTTTAAAGAAGGTGGTGCGAATATTCTAGAATTACTGAATGCAAAGCGTTTTTATATGCAATCACGCTTTGGTTATATTAAGGCACAAGGGCAACGTTATCAGGATACAGTCCAATTGTATTTAGTGTTAGGTGGAAGAAGCCACTTGCCAGATACATCGATGGAGTCGGGGTTGGGGAAGGAGTAGGTAAGGTCACTTATAATGATATGCTTTCCTTACATTTCCCTCTACTGCAGGGCTGATGGATCGACTCGTTTGTTCACTGAATTTTCTGGGGTTCCATTTAAAACGCCACTCCGTCATTGCGAGGAGCGAAGCGACGCGGCAATCCAGCCGATAATGATTATCGCAACTGGATTGCCGCGTCGCTTCGCTCCTCGCAATGACGGGGTATTTAGATTTTCAGGGGAATTTATATTAAAAAACGAGTCGATACCTCTCCCGCAAGGGGAGAGGGTATGGGTTTTTACAAATATCGTTAGTCCTATGGTCTTATTACAGTATATTTTGCTTGTTGTCCCTCGGCTGGGGCCGCCTTTTCTATACGAACATTACTAACAGACTTAAGACCAATATACTTAGTAGAAGCCTTTAGGTAGCTATTCGTATTTTTGTCTAAATTATCATCATTTAAATGTTGATCTAAATATTCTGTAATAATTGTTGATAGTTGTTTTCCCTCTGGATTATTAGTCGAATTTGTTCCAACAACATCACTAAATTTAACGGCAAAAAATTTCAACAATTCGCAAAAACTTCTTGTGAAGCCTGCAGGGTTGTTCGCCATAGCGCTTGTAAATTTTATGCCAAACAAAGAAAATGGTCGTGCCTGTCGACAACAATTTTCTTGGTTGTTCAATAATCCGTGCACAAAATTACAGGCTTCTTGTTTCAAACGATCGGCTGCAGCGGGTAAATGATTATTTGTATTAAAATATAATAATACGTTTTGAATATAGTCTCCTTTATTAGAAATGCTTTTTGCAAAGGCGGGATCACTTACGCTCACGTTGTTATTAAAGGCTTGATCCAAGATGTCGTAGCCGCGAGCTACAATGCTGTTCCCCTCAGGATTTATATCGATAAATTTCGTATCCAAAGTATTAGCATCTGTTGTTTTATTGATGTATGGCAATTTTCCGCCAATACTTCCAAAACTATTTAACGTTACTTCTCCATTTCTATATGAAATTACTATCGCTTCATTATTATGCCGTTGTAGAGGATTTATGGTGCGGCGTTCGTTAGCAGAAACCATAACTTCTTGTGGTGTAATAAAAAGATCGCCAATTGCTCCGCGTGTGTTCAAGAAATAAGTCGCGAAAAAACGCATTAGCGTGGTAAAAGAAGCTGTATTTACAGTGTCTTCTCGGTCACTGAACCGTCCCATCTGTTGACGTAAAAAATGAGTGTCATCATTGATAAGGCCGCGTACAAATGTCAGAGCCTCGGTTTGTTGAGCTTCATTGGACTGGTCATCAAAGCGTGCAAAAACCGCAGCTAAGTAAGCTTTTTTATGAATTGCGGTGGGTGTGTTTCCTGCTGCTGCAAACTGGGTATTTAAGGTATCGTAATCAGTTGGATGTATTAATATTGCTTGAGCCGCAGGTTGACCTTCTTCTTGTCTGGGCTGAGTCGGAGGAGCCGCAGGTTGACCTTCTTCTTGTCTGGGCTGAGTCGGAGGAGCCGCAGGTTGACCTTCTTCTTGTCTGGGCTGAGTCGGAGGAGCCGCAGGTTGACTTGATGTTGGTGCAAAAGCAGCCAAAGTAGCTTTAGGTTCATCCGCTAATAAATTTCCCCTTTGATGTTGAGCCATAACTTCACCAAAAAGATTCATAAATTTATTAAGAGGATCGTCAACTCCTGATTGCTCTGTATTTTCTCCACCGTCGGAGTCACTAACAAACTCTTCATCTGCTGAGTCATCTTCTGCAAAGAGTTTTGGTGAAGGAACAGAGTCACTATGTGGCTGTGGTGGCTTTATAAATTTTTTCATAATCTTGCTGGTATCTATCGTTAAAACGCTTTTCATAGTCGACTCAGGTGAAACTTCCTCCTCAGACGCAGGTTCACTGTTAAAACCTTCATCCCCTGTAGCAGCAGGCGGTGGTAATACCGCGCTAGCTTCCTGAATCGCTTTAAGGGGTAATTTCCCAATAATCGGCTGAATCGCAGTGAATCCTATCAACGTTTCAATTGTTGGTGCTTCCAATTCATCCAAAGTAATATGATAAGTCACACCAGATTCTTTAAATGACGTACCATCAAATGACTGCTCTTCAATTAGCGCTGCATTAAAAAGGGCGTTATACACTTCTTCTGTTAGATGGTAAGCCACAGTTGAATTTTGTTCTTTGTATAGTGCAGTTAGTTGTTCCCTAATATCCTCATTCCCTACAGGGAAATCTTGGATCTGATATGTCTTGGCTACTTCGGCAGCTATTTGCCCATTAAAGAATAAAATTGAACCTGGCATAACAAAAACCCCCAATTATTAATGGTCATTTATTTTACTACGAGATAACGCTAAAAAGCGTTATCTCGAATTATTCATTTAATTTTGTTTACTAGAAAGCGCAGGTCTTCCCGCAGTCCCTGTTTGTCTGTTTTCAAGAGCGCTATCAGCACCCGAGCTAGCTGATGGATTAAAGGGCGATGATGAACTGGTTTGTCCTCCATCACGTAAAGGTTGTACAACTTGTGTAACACTACCTGGTTTCAATCGAGAAAGTAAAGAGGTACTCTCTGCTAAAACCTGTTCAACCCCTGACGTCCTAAATAACAAATTATTCCCAAAAGCTCTTTTGCCTCGTGTGCTTTCAAAAAAGCCCTTGTTAGCGTGTAAGACCTCAAGAATTTTTGTAACCTGAATCACACCATCTTGTCCAGAAATGTTTTTATAACATTCGATAATTGCTGTTTCTTGTGTATTCAAAGTTGCAGCATTGTTCAAGTGACTAGTGACACCGATAAAATTCGATATACGAGCATTTCTATAAGGAGTATTTGATAATCCCTCCAATACTCTTTCACTTGCTGTTCGTTGTAGTGACATTAACTCTCGGCAACCAGTATTAAACAGAACTACCAGGCTACCAAGAGCAGGGGAAAGTCGTTGGAGATCATTCAGCACTGCTTGCTGTTTGGATGCCAATGCCGCTAAACCAAAGGCTGATACTATTAGCGGAGCATTTCCAAGGATATTTACTTTTCTTGTTTCAGAAAACTTGTCAATCGTTCGAATTAATGGGGCGAGTGAGTTCCTCTGCTGCTCTGTAAGCTGCTGTCTTTCCATCAGATCGTTTATGCGGGTTATATATCCTGCCATTAGCTCATCAGAAGGCATTTTATTGAGAAACTTTATTAACTGATCTACTTCTAAACGGCATTCAATGCGATGAATAAGATTCTTCACTTTATTAAACGCTGCTATTGCCTCTTGGTTATTTGAAGCAGCGATTGGCTTATCAATCTTATAAAAATTGAGCCATAGAAAATCTATTTGCTCTTCAGTTAAATTAATAGAGAGACCCTCAAGCCGATCTACAACAGCGTGTAAGTTGTTCAAAGCATTTGTAATGGTTTGCCAATTTGTTTGAGTTGTCGATACATCACCTGTTTTTGATAGCTCATCGATAATTTTTATAGTTTTGGCCTTAAAAATACCATTAGCCTTATTTTGTTCTATTAGCGCAGATACGGCTTTCGCTAAATTATCTAGCTCGCTATTTGGATAGCGCGCACGGATTTGTGTCATAAGGCTGAGTAATGTTACAGACCCACTTTGCCCAAAATCAATGCCCATTTTATTTGGTGAAATATTAATTAACCATTTAAATTCTGTTAATTTAGTTTGCAAAGTATTCTGATTAGTTATTGGTCTATTATCCTCATCAGTCCGTCCGAATTCACTCTTAATATCATTAATGGTTGAAGAAAGCTTATTATTAGTGTTATTTTGCTTTTCACATTTTTCAATGCTAGTAAGCAATTTCAATATCGTATCCTTTTTAGCAGTGAGTGCGGCTCGGGCTGGCGTGGTTGCCGAGCTTGGTAAGAATTGTGATTTGCATTTGTTTATATACGTTAACATATTACGTAGATTCGTAGCTTGCTCTTCCGTTAACAGCATATTATTTACTAAGGTTATCTGCATCACCATTTCAATATTTTGTAATTGTTGCTGAATTTCTGATAACTCGCGTTCGGAGAAGGTTTTAGACTGTGGATTGTTACCCACTGTGCGTATGATCATCTCAATTGATGTGCTAAGCTGCTCGCTGAGATATAACACCGCATGCACGCGTTGGGTTTCATTACTACCCGAATGCAATTCTGCTGCTGCCTTTTGTAAACCACTGCGTCCGAATCGTTGAAATAATACTTGTTTAAATTCTTTTTGAGTTTCAGTTGGCACTAAAAGACCACGGTAACGGTAACCTTTTTCATCACCATTTCTTTCACTTAAACTTAATATTGAAAATATATGGTCGCTTGGTCTTATGGTGAGTAATGTGCTAACACATAAATCCTCTAGTGGAACATTCTTTGGCACCTGATTAAGGAAATAAATAACCCATGGTGCAAGAGTTGCTGATCCACTATTGGGGATGAGCTCGCCATCAGCAGAAACTGGAACAGCTGCATTAATTCCATTGGTATCTTGTAATAAATACGACATCAAACCGTGTGGATAGATACTCTTTTCTGTAAACGCACGATCAAGCTCCTCATCAGAAAAATGAGTGCGTAATTTTTTCATCGTATAGACAGCAAATATCAGAGCTTTGTTTTCGAATGCGTCTGACACTTTTTTTCCTGCTTGATATTCAGCATACGCCTCCATCAACAAAGGATCCTCATTTTGTATCTGAGTGAAAGATCCATCGGCTCTATTTAAAACACGGAGAACAATGGGGTGGGACCAGGGCAGCTTATGTGATTGCGTTATAGGGTAAGTTTCACTTATACCAGTTAATTCAATAGCTTTATACTGACCTTTTTCTTGAATAACTACTTGTATTGGTTTGCCCTCTGCAGATAAAACAATCGCCGGTGTATCAAATTGTTGTGTAACTTCGTTAATCTTTTTGTTAATTACATTATCGGGTAATTCATTTTGCCCTATAACACGAAAAGTACAATAACGACCATCAATAGCAGCAAATTGGATTTGGCGCGGTTGGCTGTTTCCTGTGGGAGCAGCAGCTATGCTATTTTGAAGTGCCGCATAAGCTACAGTTAAATCATCGAGTTTACGGCGAACCTTATCAATTTTGTCGTTTTCTAAATAAATTTGATGCAAAACTTTTTCGGTTGGTGACCAATCATAGGCTAACCAGGAGTAGTACTTTATTTCACCATGGCGGGTTTTTAAATCCAAAACAATTTGTTTGATATTTTCGCTTTTGGCTTTAGTTTCTGTTACTGGAACTTCTATCTCAACTCCTTCTACAAGAGTTTTACTTGTCCTAATAGATGTAACAGTATACTCAACTGTTTCTTGGCATAACGTTCTCCATATTATACGAGGCATTTTTGATGGTAGCGTTACAATAAAGTTATTCAATCCCTTGAAAAGATCTGGACTATCCTCACCCTCCTTGTATTTTTTAGCCGCCGAGATGACAACCATAAAGATATTTCTGGCGTTGCTATCGCGAAGAGTAGACCATGCTGCAGATTGTTCAGTACTACTATATAACTTTGTAAAAAGTTCGCGACTAGCTGAGTCTGTAAACATTTGAGCTATTGCTTTACGGCATGCTTCAGCAGGGGAATCGTCAGCGCGAATTTCTAAATCCTCTTCTTCCTCTATAAATTCTGGATTAAATGCTGGTGGTTGGTGGAGGCTAACTGCAAGTTGCAATTCTGCAGTTTCTTGATCATGCTGTTGTTGCTCGAGTTGTTGGGTTAATTCATCGAGCTCGGTCACTATAGCATCTAGCTTTTGCATATGTTGCACTAGGGCGTTATCAGGCTTTAGATCATAACTCACGTATAAACCAGTAGTATTACCTTCAGGGCATTCAATGGTTTTACCTGTTGTGTCCACTCGTGGCGCTTTAAAATAAGTGCCATCTGGGTTTACTAATAATGATTTAATCTTAGCAATCACTTCACGAGGATGGAGAATAGTGCCTTCTGTTGAGGTTTTTGGTAAGGAAAAATTGGTTGAACTTGCTACTTGTGAATAAGTTAATTTGGAAAAATCAATTGTGCCACTTGTATAAGGGCGTTGCCTATTATAGGCATCAATTATATCTAAGATTTCTACAAATGCTTGGTTAATACGAAGATCTGATCGTGAAAAAGCTGCTCTTGTGGTCGGACATTTTAGATCACACTTTGGATCGGATAAATAGCTAAAGGGAAAAGTGAACCCTGTAGGGATAATATAGGGCAAACGTGCTTTATTGAATGAGGAGTAGGCCTCAAAATCGAAAATTGCATCTTTTAAAATTTCTTCTTCTATGTACTTAATACCCTCTAATAACTGTCCATCAAGCAAAGCCATCTTTTGTTCTATAGCACCCATAATAAATCGCTCCGAAAATGTAATTCAGCTTCCCATCCTATAGTGATTTAACTTTCTTTTCAACTTTTAATACATATCCGACGTTGCAATTATTAATTTCTCTTCCGAATATATCGCCCATCTCCCTTTTGGTGTAATATACCTATAATTAACTTTAGAAAAAGCTTAAAGATATTCTAATACGAAAAGGAAAGCATCATGTCACAAACTGCTAACGCCTCTAAAAAAGGTATTCTTGCAAACTGGGAAAATCCTATGGGAACCGATGGATTTGAGTTTCTCGAGTTTGCTGCGACAGACACCAATCCACTCATTGCACAATTTAAAGCATTAGGTTTTATTGAGGTCGCTAAGCACAAGGATAAAAATATTCGATTATTCCAACAAGGCGATGTGCGATTTATTGTTAATAGTGAACAAAAAGGCAGCTCCTATCAATTTGCTTTAAGTCATGGTCCTTGTGCTTGTGCGATGGGATTTCGTGTTCATGATGCAAAAGCAGCATTGGATAAATTAATAAAATTAGGCGCAAAACCTTTCCCTACTAGCGATAGTACATTAGGTTTCACTATTCCTGCTATTTATGGTATTGGCGATAGCGCACTTTACTTGATTGATGATTACGCAACAGGGCGTCATTATTTAAACGATTTTATTTTTGATAAAACGGTAGAAGCAGCTAGTAAAGGATTTGGTATCGCGTATTTAGATCATGTTACGCATAATGTTTATCGTGGTCATTTAGATACTTGGGCTGATTTTTATGCGCGTTTATTTAATTTCCGCGAAATTCGTTATTTTGATATTGAAGGAAAATTAACCGGTTTAAAAAGCCGAGCCATGACAAGCCCTTGCGGTAAAATACGCATTCCCGTTAATGAATCCTCTGATGATAAGTCGCAAATTGAAGAGTATTTGCATGAATATAAAGGTGAAGGTATTCAGCATATTGCTGTTGGAACAACCAATATTTATGAAAGCATAAAAAAAATGCGAGAGCAAAACATCCAATTTTTATCTGTGCCAGATAGTTATTACCAAGCTGTCGATAATCGTATTACCAATCATGGTGAAAACATAGAAGAATTAAAAAAATTACGCATATTAATTGATGGCGCTCCTACCAAAGGACAAGGCTTATTATTACAAATTTTCACACAAAATATGATAGGTCCTATCTTTTTTGAAATTATTCAGCGTAAAGGAAATGAGGGATTTGGCGAAGGTAATTTCCAAGCATTATTTGAAGCTATGGAGCAGGATCAAATTGACAGGGGAGCGTTATAACAATGAAATTAGCCACACTAAGAACAGCACATCGTGATGGTGAGCTAGTTATTGTCAGCCGTGATTTATCCCGTAAAATTAGCGCCAAACCATTAGTTCACACCATGCAACAAGCACTTGATAATTGGTTTGAGTATGCTCCTCAGTTACAAGAGATTTACGAACAATTAAATGCAGATACCTCTATAGGTAGTGCGTTAGATCCTATTGAATGTCATTCTCCTTTACCCCGAGCTTATCAATGGGCTGATGGTAGTGCTTATGTTAATCACGTAGAATTAGTGCGTAAAGCGCGTGGTGCAGAATTACCAGATGATTTTTGGCAGAATCCATTAATGTACCAAGGCGGATCAGATACTTTTTTAGCCCCACATGAAGAAATTACAGTAAAAGATATTAGTTGGGGTGTTGATTTTGAAGCAGAAGTTGCTGTTATTACCCATGATGTCGCTATGGGTGCCACATCGGAAATGGGCACGCATGCCATTGCATTAATCATGTTGGTTAATGATGTATCCTTGCGTAATTTAATTCCTGCTGAATTAAATAAAGGATTTGGCTTTTTTCAAAGCAAGCCATCAAGTAGTTTTTCACCCATTGCTGTAACACCTGAAGAATTAGGTACGGCTTGGGATGGATATCGTGTGCACTTGCCATTGATTACACATTACAATGATCAATTATTTGGTAAACCTAATGCAGGTGAAGATATGACATTTCATTTTCCCGCGTTAATTGCGCATGCTGCTAAAACACGTCGTTTATGTGCAGGAAGTATTGTTGGTTCTGGCACGGTTTCAAATAAAGATCGTTCTGTAGGATCATCTTGTATTATGGAAAAGCGTATGTTAGAAATTTTAGAATATGGTGAGCCAAGAACACCTTTTATGCAGTCAGGTGATAAAGTGCGTATAGAAATGCTAGATAAAGATGGAAAAAGTATATTTGGTGCTATTGAGCAAAGAGTTATATTGGGTTAATTACGAGTTTAATTTACCTAAATAAAAGGATAAAAAAATGTCAACACCAGGTCAACGTTTAAAAGAAGCCATAAAGCTTGAGAGACCATTACAAATGGTAGGTGTTATTAACGCATACAGTGCTTTATTAGCAGAACAAACAGGATATCGTGCTTTATATTTATCTGGCGCAGGTGTCGCTAATGCCTCTTGTGGTGTTCCTGATTTAGGTATTACAACCTTGGCTGATGTAATCACTGATGTACAACGCATTACAGAAATCACATCGTTACCTTTATTAGTTGATGCTGATACGGGTTGGGGTAGTGCATTTAATATTGAGCGCGCTGTAAAACAATTAACGCGTGCTGGTGCTGCCGGACTGCACTTAGAAGATCAAGTGCAAGCCAAACGATGTGGCCATCGTCCTCGCAAACAGCTTGTCGATAGTCAAGAGATGTGCGATAGAATTAAAGCGGCTGTTGATGCGCGTACCGATCCTGATTTTGTCATTATGGCGCGCACCGATGCCTTTGCGAGTGAGGGGTTAACTGCCGCAATTAATCGAGCAAAACACTATATTGCAGTAGGCGCTGATATGGTTTTTGCTGAGGCGCTTTCTTCCATTGAAGATTTTCAACAGTTTACTAAAGAAATTAAAGTTCCTGTTTTAGCAAATATTACTGAATTTGGTAAAACTCCTTTATTACCGCGTGAACAATTAGCGCAAGCTGGTGTGGCGATTGCTTTATATCCATTAAGTGCATTTCGTGCTATGAGCAAAGCCGCATTAGCGGTTTATCAAACAATACGCGATGATGGCACTCAAAAAACTATTTTACAAATGATGCAAACACGTGAAGAGTTATATAAAGTATTAAATTACTATCAATATGAACAAAAATTAGATGAGTTATTTAAAGAGGATAAATCATGACAGATGGATTAATAGGAGTTGTAGCTGGTTCTTCAGCGATTTCTGCTGTAGAAAATGAAAAAGAACTTACCTATCGTGGTTATGATATTGTGGAATTAGCGGAACGTTCTACCTTTGAAGAAGTAGCATGGTTATTGTTATATGGTCATTTACCTTCAAAAAAGGAGCTTGATGCGTTTATAATCAATTTAGATAATCAGCGAGAATTGCCGGTAGAATTAAAACGAGCGCTAGAATTAATTCCTGCTAATGCCCATCCTATGGATGTGTTAAGAACAGGCTGTTCTTTTTTAGGTACCTTAGAACCAGAAGGAGAATCAGGGCAGGGTAAACGCACACCAGACACTATAGCCACACGATTGTTTTCTGTTTTTCCTGGTATTTTATTATATTGGTACCATTTTCATCGTGGCGTTACAATATCAACACAAAGTAGCGAGCCAACAATTGCTGGACATATTTTATCTTTATTACACCAAGGTAAAAAAGTTGATGAATTACAACGTCGCGCATTAGATGTTTCGCTGATATTATATGCAGAGCATGAATTCAATGCCTCAACATTTGCTGCGCGTGTTTGCACCTCTACAGGCGCTGATTATTATTCGGCGATTACGGCGGCAATTGGCACATTAAGTGGACCATTACATGGTGGTGCTAATGAAGCAGCTATGGAATTATTAGAGCAATATAATGATACTACTCAAGCAGTAAATTCCGTTAAAGAAAAATTAGAGCACAAAGAAAAAATCATGGGATTTGGTCATCGAGTGTATAAAACTCATGATCCGCGCTCACCCATTATTAAGCAATGGTCGAAAAAATTATCGGACGTGAGTGGCAATCATACTTTATATAATGTATCAGAAGTGATTGAAAAATTATTATGGGATGAAAAGAAACTATTTCCCAATTTAGATTTTTATAGTGCATCAGTTTATCATTTCTGCGGTATTCCCGTTAAATTCTTTACACCACTTTTTGTGATTTCAAGAACCTCAGGTTGGACTGCACATATTATTGAGCAACGCGCGAATAATAAATTAATTCGCCCCTTGTCAACGTATGATGGGCCTTCATACAGAGAGTATGTGGAATTAAAGGATAGAACGAATTCATAAAGAGATTATTTCATGACCGAGACCGATTTTATTTTAGAACAAATTGTCGATTACGTGCTAGAAACTTCAATAACTAGTGATTTAGCCATAGACACGGCGTATTATAGTTTTCTTGATAGCCTTGGTTGCGCATTTCTTGCGTTACAATTCCCCGCATGTACAAGACACTTAGGTCCTATCATTGCAGGCATTCAAGTTCCTCATGGCACTCCTGTTCCTGGCACACAATTTATTGAGGATCCTATCAAAGCCGCTTTTGATATCGGTATATTAATTCGTTGGTTAGATTTTAACGACACCTGGTTAGCTGCTGAATGGGGTCATCCTTCTGATAATTTAGGCGCTATTTTAGCTGTCACCGATTATGTGAGCCGCCTACATCCTCAAAAGCAGTTGACCATAAAAGATGTATTAATCGCTATGGTTAAAGCCTACGAAATCCAAGGTATTTTTGCTTTAGAAAATAGTTATAATAAAATTGGTCTTGATCATGTGATTTTAGTAAAATTAGCTTCCACAGCAGTTGCTTGTGCTTTATTAGGCGGCAATAGACAACAAATCATTAATGCTATTTCACAAGTATGGTTAGATGGTAATAGCTTACGTACTTATCGTCATTCTCCTAATACAGGTTCGAGAAAATCCTGGGCAGCAGGAGATGCTACCAGTCGCGCTGTTTGGTTAGCGATGATGAGCCTTAAAGGTGAAATGGGTTATTCCACCGTATTATCCGCCAAAAAATGGGGATTTTATGATGTCTATTGCCAAGGAAAACCCTTTGTATTCAATCAACCTTTTGCTAGTTATGTGATGGAAAATATTTTATTTAAAATTTCTTTTCCAGCTGAGTTTCATGCTCAAACAGCTGTTGAATGTGCTATCGCTTTATATCCGCAAATAAAAGATAAATGGGATACCATTGAAAAAATCATTTTAACGACTCAAGAGCCCGCGATACGTATAATCAGTAAAACAGGCCCATTAAATAATCCAGCTGATAGAGATCATTGTATTCAATATATGGTCGCCATTGGTTTATTATTTGGCCAATTAACAGCTGATGATTATGAAGACAACGCTGCTAAAAATCCTCTCATTGATACATTACGTAATAAAATGATCATCAGTGAAAATCCAGCCTTTACTAAAGATTATTATGATCCTAGCAAACGTTCTATTGTCAATTCATTACAAATCATCTTCAAAGATGGCTTAAGCACAGAACAAGTTACTGTTGAATATCCTATTGGACATCGACGTCGCCGTCAGGATGGATTACCGCTTTTGCTGAAAAAATGGCAAAATAATGTGGCAACGGTTTTTAATGGTGATCAGCTGAGTAAAATACAACAATTGTTTGAAGATAAAGAGACATTAATGAATACAGCAGTCCCAACTGTAATGGATTTATTAATCAAACCTAGTTAAAGAAAAAGATCCCTCAGTGTAATGTTTACAAACCGACTGTACTCCCCTCTCCCCTTGCGGGAGAGGGAAATGCAAGCGCAGCTTGCGAGGGTGAGGGGAAAGCGGCGAAGCAAGAAATAGTAATTATTTATTTATCTCTCTACGTAGAGAGCCGCCGCTCACCCGCCCGCGCTAAAGCGCGGTCGACCTCTCCCACAAAGGGGAGAGGTGCAAGCGATCTGATCTTGAAAGTGAGACACTTTTATCCCATCCCACCTCATAACATCCTTGCTATGACATCCCCACTATTGGATCCCTGTTGGGGTTTATCCTCGTGAAAACGGGGACGACGAGGTAGGGAGTTTTAAATGAAACTCCTGAATACCTCGATTACAAAATGAGTTGCTATCCTCAGGCTAGATAGTTGTCTACGCATGCTTTTTTGAGAGTGGCCTCAGTTTGAACATGCCTCATTTGACTAAACTGCACTAGATTGGAGAAAAGTCTCGACTATTATAAAAATTACTGTAGAAAAGTCAGGTTTTGGCTAACATCCAATACATGGCGACCCTGGTTCTCCTGTGCTGATTTCCCTGTTGATAACCACCCCACAATGTGCTGCAATAATAATATTGTGGCACAATTTAAGGTGGCTGGCATGCAAACACTAAATATTCGAGAGATGCGCAACGCATTGGGGCATTTAGACACACTAGTTAATGAGGCGGGTGAATTGATTATTACCCGGCATGGGAAAGCTATTGCACGTGTTTTGCCCGTTCAGGGAAAAGGCTCTAGACCTACTCATGAAGAGCTACGACATTTAACTAAGAGTTTACCTGTCTCATCTAAAAAAATTATTCGAGATATGCGTGATGAACGCTAGTGCTTATTTAGACACATCTGCGCTTGCAAAATGGGTATCTAAATGAAAAGAATTCCGATGCAGTAGCCGCCTATATAATTTCGTTAGATCGAGCGATAATTAGTAGTCTTACAATTACCGAAATGCGGTCTTTATTATCGCGTCGAAGGCAGATGCATGATTTTAGCGAAAAAGTAGAGCAGCAGCTCTATGCCACTTTTTTAAACGATATCGATCGAGGATATCTCAGTGTAGAACCCTTTCTAGATGGTCACTATACATTTGCCTCTCACCTTATTGCTACTTTACCTAACATTCCATTATGAACATTAGATGCACTTCATTTAAGCGTTATTCAACAGAAAAACATTCCCTGCGTTGCAACTGCAGATGATTGTATGATAAAGGCTGCTAAGAAAATGGAGATTTCTGTAAAAAGTTTTTGATGATGGGTATTAACAGGTCTTTTAAACAATAGTTTAAATAATTGCTCATGATTTGCAGCTCAAAAAGTAAATGGCTATCCTGATTTTCCGCTTTGCCTCATTAATGATACGTAAAAAAACATATAGATATTCTTTTGCCATATTTAAACAAGGGATATTCGCTTGCATAAATAATTATTCTACGATTCGTAATTCATGCTGACACTTTCGCTATAATTTTGATTTTTTCACTGAGAATACTCTCTTGCTTGATGTAAGCGGCATAATTTTCTGACCAGCATTCGCCGTAGTTTGTTGCGCATAGCCCAAAGTCATTAATTGACTTGTTCCAGGATGCAAAGAGGCAGATGTCGGTGCGGTTTCTAATTGTCCTGTCTGTTTAAGTACAATATCTTTTGTTGTCACTATCTGTAATGTAGGTTTTTCACCCAGAATTAATGTCGCTTCGGTACTTAAAGGCACAGGATGATTTTGTGCACCATGACCAATATTTAAACATCGCACTATTGGACAATTTGCGGCATCGGCTGCATCAGCAAATCTTTTTAATGAACGAGATATTGCTGCTTCTTGATCTTCACTACAAGAAATATTACCTAAAACAATTGCTGCTGGTTTTTTCCCCGTAGTAAATAATCCCGCTCGTTGTAAATGCACTAATGCACCATCTACTTTACGCGGCCCATCTGCTTGATATTCTTCTTCCAATAAAAGAATTTTACCCGTCCAATCTGCAGGATAAGAGGTACCTAGCGTTCTGGTAACTCGCGTGAGATTACCACCTATAATTATTGAGCGGATAGTTTTGGCCTCAGTTGCTTGTTTATTAAAAGGCATGAGGTCATTAATTAAAGTAGACTGGATTTCTCCAAATAGTATCGCTCTTAATATTTCAGTATCTTCAACTGCAATCCTGCCTTCGGCAGTTTGGAGTGCAGTAGGCGCATGTAATGTTTGCCAGCCCCATTGTTGATTAAGATAGACATGCAACGATGTTATATCACTAAAGCCAATAAAGACTTTTACTTTTGTTGGTGGTTTTTGTTTCTCAAGACCATCAAGCAGCCGCATCGATCCATAACCACCTCGTATGCACCAAATTCCAGCAATCCCATCATCATTTAAGGCATTTGATATATCTTGCAGCTGTAATTCCTGCGTATTAGCAAAGTCAGGATCATCGCCATAAAAAAGTGGGGAGATAACAGGAATTAATCCCCAACTAGTTACCAATTTTTGTACTGCAAGAATATCGTTAGAAGGGTGATCAGTTTTTGAAGCAGGGGCAATAATTTGAAGTTTATTGCCTTGTTTCAGGAATGGCCATTGTTTTCTTTTCATTGTAATCCCTCAATGTTATTTAATTTACTATTATGATAATTCCTTATTTACGTTAAAGCAATCAAGCTTATAAATAATAAATATTGTCATATTAACTATTGTCTATTCCAAATAAAAGCGGTGCTTTTTTGCACCCCCATCTTAATATGCTTATAGTTAGATCAGTACGGGAGTGTTTTATGAAAAAATCTCCTCTTGATAGCAGTGAAGAGTTGGTTGCTTTTCCCGCCGATAATGGCATTAGATTGCTGAAGCCAGATAGTAAAGAACATTTTTTTATACATTTAATGGCCAAAAGTTTTTACCTAATGTGGGAAATCTTCTTAATTTATCCATTGGTTTTTTCTTTAGAAACATTAATTATAATATTTTGAATATCAAAGAATCTGCTATTGCTGCTTGCGGGTTTAATTTGTTTTGCATTTTATTTGAATCAAAAAAACCTTTGTTCAGTTTCCAATGCATAACTCATAATTAGTACTGGAATACTTGCCAATCAAGGCAATATAGAAAATCCAATCGGAATCATTAACTCTTTTATGAATTAACAAAACTGTGAATATCATCTATTAGTTATATCGACATATTTATTTAACTAAGTTGATTTGTTGAGGGGAGAGAAAGAGGGTGAACATCTGCTCTTGAGCTTAAACAGATGTTTGTTCTGATTCTTATTACTACACCGTCATCATGGCCTTGCTCATACCTCTAGCTAAATAGCATTTTTCAAAAACAAATGTTAGTATACTAGTTATATTAGCTCGGCATGGGAACCTATATCTATGAGAACAGCGGTCAATAAAATAGCGTCAAATCTTCGTACCTATTACGGTTTAGATTCTACAGCAAGCGACTATGATGTCTTTGAGCTACAAGGTGAAGATAAAACCAGCAAACCAGCCATTATGAACGCCTATAAAGAGTTGGCGCGCATCCATCATCCTGATAAAAATGTAGAGTCACCAGAATCAGAAGCTGCTGCTAACAAGCGATTTAAAGAACTTGATGAAGTGAAAGACAGGTTATTAGCCCAGTTTAGTCAAGATCAAAGCGCTGATGAGAATATTAGTATCCATGAAGCCTGCGCAAAAGGTAATCTTGCGCGGGTACTCCGCTTAATTAAAGATCCGAATACTGCAGTTAATGAAAAAGATGCCTCACAATTAACGCCTTTTGAAACTGCAGTAAAACATGAGCAATGGTCTATTGTAGTTGCTTTATTGGACGAGCAACAACGACAAAAACGCATTATAAAACATCAAGCTTCTACTGCTGATAATGCGCTCGTTGCAAGGCCAAAAAACACCCTGGATATTGACTTAGCTGGCCAAGATGAAGCTGGAAATACGCTGTTACATCGTATCTGCTTACTTGCACCTCCTGCAATTAGTACAAATAGCCAAAGTCAAGCATTAGTGCACAAGGATGATACGGATTTTTCACGTGATATTTATTATCAACTAGTGGAAAATATATTATCGCAAATGCCGGCAGAGAGTACTAATGCGAGAAATAAGCAGGGAAAAGCAGCTCTGCATTTAGTTTGTGAAGCGGGCGCTTATGAGGCTTTTGCCCCCTTTTTATATAATTCGCTCGTTGATATGAATGCCATAGATGCTGAGGGAAATTCTGCTTTTCATATTGCGTGCAACGCAAATTGGAGTGATATTGCGCTAAGTTTTGTTCATCACCCGCGAGTTGATCTCAATCAACGTAATGCGCAAGGTCGAACGGCTTTTGCGCTTTGTGTGATGAAAGAGCATCGCAAATTAGCGACCAATTTATTTACTCAAGCCACGCGCACTCACAAGAGGCTTGCAGTGAAAGAGGAAGAAAAAACTTTTTTAATTGATGTCAATGTTCCTGACAATGAAGGGGAAACGGTTTTTTTCCGTGCGTGTAAATATAATAAAAAAATTAATAACGTTACAACTATCCAATTTTTAACAAGACTATGTAGTGAAACAATGGCTTTTAATTGGAAAAATGCGGATGGTCACACGCCTTTATTCGTAGCTCTTCGTGTGTTTGCTACGGCAAAAGAATTATTATCCTCGAGAGTAACAGATGATGTTTATTTTGAAACTGCTGAGGGAGAGACTATATTTTCTAAGGCTGATAGAGCTGAGCTTAAACCATATCTCGCTTTTGATTATATCTATTTTAAAGAGTTTCCTATTCAAGGTATCCATGGTTCAACGAGTGTAAGCAAAAAACGTACGTATTTGGCTGGTGCTTGTGAAGAAGGAAAAACCACAATAGTCAGGGAGGTGCTTGAGTATCTTAAGGACATAAAAGATATTCTTAAGGATGATGTTGAGAGGGATGATATCGGGGATAAATTTTATCAGGGAGTTGAAAATCAATTTAAATGGAAAGATCAAGATGGTAATAACATACTTAATTTAGCCATTATTAATAAACACATAGATGTAGCGAGGCTATTATTAGTAGAACTTGAGCAAGAGCATATTAACTTCTTGCTACAGTCTTGCAATAGTTCACATGAAACAGCGTTTGGCCTTGCCTGTGATAAGGGATTATTAGAGTTGATACCGCTTTTTCTAGAAAAAGGTGCACAATTAACGGTAGATCAAGCCAATGAACTTTTTCTTTTCAGTTGCATCCACGGCAATATAAAAATGATCGAGTTCCTGAGGAAGCAGACTTTTGCTTCGGAAATAGATTACAATGCGCGGTTTTATGCTGACGGGCCAACAGGATTTTTACGTGCCTGTGATGAAGGACATGCAGATATTGTGTCCTATCTTTTGAAAATCCGAAGTGTGGATTTTTATAGTGATAGGAAGGGTAGTGCTTTATTTCATGCTTGCAGCAACGGTCATTTCGATGTTGTAACGGCATTATTAAATGATGGCTACAGTGACGATTCCAATGCCCAACCTTATCCCTCGTTTGTTCGAGATTGGGGCGCGAGTGTTTATATAGCTCATCAAGCAAACCACCACAAGATTTCTAATTATATATTGAATCAAAAAGTTGCTGTTGAACATCTCGATAATATTGTGAGTTATGCTTGTCAAAAAGGTTGTGTTGAATTGCTTCAATATCTTATTTCCCGAAAGTTCACTATCAATTGGTTGAAGAGACACCAAAATAATAAAAGCTATTTGTATCAAGCGTGCGAAGATGGTCATGTTGAGCTAGCAGCATTTTTATTAGCACAAGCTCCATTGACATCCTCTGCAGAGCACGAATTCACCCAAACTGAGCAGGAAGGTAGCACAGTCAAAACACCATTGGATATTGCGTGTAAGGGCGGACATGCAGATATTGTTGCACTTTTATTAAAACAACCACTTTGCCAAAAAGAATGGCTTAACCGTATACCATCAGGAAAGCAGAATGACCATTTGATGCCAGAACACATAACTCCGCTTGGTGCTGCTGCTAAAAACGGACATCTTGTTGTTGTGGAGATGTTACTTGCTGAGTCCTCTATTCAACCTAATGCAAGTCAAGATAATACGCCATTACATATTGTCGTTAGAGAAAAACCAAAACAAGCCGTAGAAATTGTAAAACGCTTGGTACTGCACCCGAAAATAAATGCTAGCAAGAAAAATAGTAAAGGTGAGACCGCAACAGAGGTTTTGGGTACAAAGCCTGGCATTTATGCCCAGGATACAGAAAGAAACTTGTGGGAATCGCTAAGCGAATTGATTACTAAAGCAAAAAGAAAGGAAGCAAATAAGAAATGGTTTAATAGCCAAATTAATGAAGCTGGTGAGGATATCGAGGTATTGGGACCATTACTGCTCCAATGTTATTCCAAAGCTTGCCCTGATATAGCGCAAAGCCTGCTCGTTAAAAATCCCAGGCTAGTTAATTATGTCAATGATGATGGAGAAACAGCTTTATGGCTTGCTTGTAACGCAGATGACTCTTTCAGCATATCTGATTTATTAAAACGTGAAGGTATTGATATTAATATCGCATCCAATGAACAGGGCTGGACTCCATTGCATCTTGCTTGCCGCAATGGCAATGTTCGATTAATTGCCTTATTACTTGATGACCCTCGAATCGATCACACGATGCTGGATAAAGAAGGCAGAACACCCTTGGATTTAGCTTGTGCGACCTATAATCTCGATGCAGTAAAAGTGTTTTTTGAAAAAAACAAATATGATGTTGCAAATCCAAAAAATGCTGCTGGGTTTACTCCACTTCATTTTGCTAACGATGAAGAATACATTATAGCGATGGGTCAAAAAAGACTTGTGCTACCATTTTTAATTGAAAAAGGTATCGATCCTTTTATTCAAGATAATAAAGGTCGCACAGCATTTTTTATTGCTTGTGAAAAAGGAGATAGCAAGAAAGCACTTTATTTATTGGACAAATTTCCCAGCATCTTGGAAGTTCTTGATAATAGCGGACGGTCCTTCATGCATGCTGCTTGTCAAGGAGCGCGTAGCTATCTTATCAAAGAATTAATAAAAAGAGTGCCTTATGATTTTCATAAGCCTGATAACTCTGGTATTACGCCCTTGATGATTGCTTGCGAACAGAAACTTGGTATCAGTGTTGAGGCTTTACTCGTTGATACTAAACTTGAGTTCAACGCAGTTGATCAACAAGATCGAACAGCTTTTTTTATTGCTTGCGCTAACGATCGCCAAGATACGGTGAAATTATTATTAACCAGACAAACATCAATTGATCTCAATAAACAAAATATCGATGGAAAAACCGCGTTAATGATAGCCTCTGAAAAAGGCCATGAAAAAATAGTCATGCAAATTTTAAATGCCACAGTATTTGTTGATTTATCTAAAATGGATAATACAGGAAAAACCGTATTAGATTTAGCAGCTGCTAATGGACATGCCAATATTGTAAATGCGTTGTTGAAAAAACTAGGGAAAAAAGTAACACCGCTTTTATTAGAGGGCGTACTTAAGACTATAACAGACGCGGGTCATGGCAAAATTATTACTTCATTGAAAATTGAAGGTAAGGCTTTGACTAGCGGTGCATCTCAGCGAATGATTATGGATTTTGCAGCAAACCAGGACAGTCAAATACAAGAGCAAGAAAAATTGCGACTTGAAAAAGAGACTCAAGAAAAACGTCAACGTGAAAAAGAGGCGCGCAGGCTTGAAGAAGAAAAACGTAATGAAGAAGAGATGCGCAGGCAAAAAGAAAAACATGAGCGTCAGCGATTACAAGAAATAGAGAACGAATGTATCCGTCAACAAAAAGAAGAGCAACAGCGTCAGCAGCTAGAGGAACAACAGCGCCGGCATCTAGAAGAGCAACAGCGTCAGCAGTTGCAAAAAGAGAAAGAGCATATCCGCAAACAAAAAGAAAATAGTACAAACTTTAGCCTTGAGTCAGGAGAAGGTTCATCCTCCCATGCACAGGCAGGGGATGGTGAGACAGAGCCGCCACCCCCACAGCAAAAATCTGCAGTTATTTTGCATGAAGAATTTTCTTCCGCAATAGATACAGCAACAGACAAGATCTCTGCGCAAAAGCAAAAATACTTGCAAGCTTTATTTGATTATTTTGGCGTCGACCCAAATACCAAAAAAAATGAGGCACTCGAGTTTGTTGGCTATTTAATAGCTAATAAAGATGATTATCTTTTATCTATAGAGCGCAATACTTTGCGCGATCGCCATAATCCAAAAGCAAAGTCATTTATTATGGCCCTACGATTTTTTGCTGAACAATATCCAAACACACGGGGGAGAATCCTTTCTTTGGTTCAAGCTGATCCTTCGGTTTTAGAGTGGCATGGTAAGGATTCTATTGCTATCCAGTATCATGATGGTAACCGTACTCCGATCACCGTAAATTTGCCTACAATAGAAAAACGTGGTCCGTGTTATGGTGTTAACTCAAGGCACCATGATTTTAAATATATTAAAGTTGATGACCAGGGTAATGCGCTGCCAGCGGCAACATATGCAGTCCTTGACCCTCTTTTTAGAGATGGTGCGAAAGATAAACAAGCCTATATTAATAATCTAGTTCTTTATTTTAACAATGATTATTCTTTTAATTCAGACAATTCTGATAGCGCAAAATATCCTGAGAACAGCACTATTTTAAAACAAGAGGCCTATAATTTTGTTGCATCTTTTTTAACCGATACAGGAAATTATTGTCGACAAACACGTACCGCGGGATTTTTGTTTTTCTCTCCGCAAGGTTATAGAGCAAAAGATAACATGACCAAAAGTTATTGTGAATTGTTGCGCTTTTTTATCGACAAGTTTGGCAGTTTTCAACCAGCTGATAGTGAGCACAGTTTAGAAACACTAGTTATCAATGCATTAACTGCAAAGCTATCTAATAGTGATTTTAATAACGCCAAAGGTCAGAACCCGCTTAAGTATTTATCGGGTAAGCAAGGCTATGTTACTGAAACACTGGGAGAGTTAAAACAAAACGATGCTCAGAGTGCGCTGGCTTGGATACCTAGACAAAGGTAGTAGCCATGAAAAAGCGCAGCGGAATCAAGGAGCAGAACCTGCATTAACGCTCCGAACTTTGATTCCGTTGCGCTTTATCATGGCTACAGCAACTGCCGCTCTATCCCTAAACTTACCATAATCTTGGTAGCAATTTCCTCAATCGATAATTTCGTCGTATTTAAATAAGGAATATTCGCTTGCATAAATAATTGCTCTACGATTCGCAATTCATGCTGACACTGTTCTAAAGAAGCATATCGGCTACTAGGTCGGCGTTCAGTACGAATAGCGTGTAAACGATTGGGCTCAATGGTTAATCCAAATAATTTTTGGCGATAGGGTAATAATATTTTTGGTAATTGATGTGCGTCAAAATCCTCTTCAGTGATAGGATAATTGGCGGTGCGAATACCATATTGTAATGCAAGATATAATGACGTGGGTGTTTTACCACTACGTGAAACGCCCACTAAAATTAATTCTGCTTCTTTATACTGATGTGTGTTGATACCATCATCAGTGCTTAATGTGAAGTTAATAGCATCAATACGGGAAGTATAGGCCTTTTTATTACTGCTGTGTGAGCGGCCAATACTGTGCGACGAAGGGGTATTTAACTCAACTTCCAATGGCACAATAAATGTTTGGAAAAAATCTAAGCATAATCCGGTGCATTTTTGGATAATATGATAAATATTTGCATTAACTAAGGTAGAAAATACTAACGGTTTTTGCCCGTCTTGCTGATGGGTAAGATTAATACGCTCAACAACAGCATGTGCTTTTTCAGGTGTATCAATGTAAGGTATGGCAACTTGTGCAAATTCAATTTGATCGAACTGCGTGATTAAACTATGGCCTAACGTTTGTGCAGTAATACCTGTGCCATCAGAAATAAAAAATACTGTGCGTTTCATGGCCGTTCCTATGTAAGGTGTTTCAAATTTTATGACTGTAGTGGAATAAAGATATTGCGTCAACGCCCGATGATATATTCATATGGGAATTAATTGATTATATAGTCTAGCCTGCGACGATCGTGTATCATACATGGTTCAATATTATTTATGACCAGCAAGAGGATAACATGGCATTAGCATTCGAACGCGTGATAGCGCTGAATAAACTAGGCATGCACGATTTACCAAAAGTTGGCGGAAAAAATGCTTCCTTAGGGGAGCTGATTAGCCATCTTGCGGCGGCAGGAGTACAAGTTCCTGGCGGGTTTGCCACTACAGCGCAAGCTTACGAAGAGTTTATTGCAAAAGGTGATCTGAACAGACGCATATTAGCTGAGCTAGAAATTCTCAATGTGGATCATGTCAATGATTTAGTGGCTACTGGTGAAAAAATTCGCCAATGGATCATTGATACGTCTTTACCAGCCGAATTAGAAAAAGACATTCGTGACTCTTACCAAGCGCTTTGTGTAGGTCGAGGCGATGTTGCTGTAGCCGTGCGTTCTTCTGCAACGGCAGAAGATTTACCTGATGCATCATTTGCAGGCCAACAAGAAACTTTTTTAAATATTACCGGCATTGACAACGTATTACTTGCAGTAAAGCGAGTATATGCTTCTCTTTTCAACGATAGAGCGATTGCCTATCGTGTTCATCAAGGTTTTGACCATGGCCAAGTAGCCATATCGGCAGGTATTCAATTGATGGTGCGCAGCGATTTGGCAGCAAGCGGTGTTATGTTTACTTTAGATACGGAATCTGGTTTTGATCAGGTGGTATTTATTACCTCTTCTTATGGTTTAGGTGAATGCGTCGTGCAAGGCACTGTCAATCCCGATGAATTTTACGTTCATAAAGGCGCTTTAGCAGCGAATCGACCAGCTATTTTACGTCGTAATGTTGGTAGCAAATTACAAAAAATGATTTATAGCAATGGTAAACACTTGCACGAGTCAGTAGCAATTGTGCCCGTTGATAAAAGCGAGAGTCGTCAATTTTCATTAACGGATAATGAAATAGAACAATTAGCGCGTTATGCGATGGCGATCGAAAAACATTATGGTCGTCCTATGGATATTGAATGGGCAAAAGATGGCAATGATCAGCAATTGTATATTCTGCAAGCGCGCCCTGAAACGGTAAAAAGCCGAGACAATCAACAAACCTTACGCCGTTATGCGCTCAATAAACGCGGCACTGTTTGTGTAGAAGGTCGAGCGATTGGTCAGCGCATTGGACAAGGTGTAGCGCGTGTTATTAAAAGCATTCATGAAATGGATAAAGTGCAACCTGGTGATGTGTTGATTGCTGACATGACTGACCCTGATTGGGAACCTATTATGAAACGTGCATCTGCCATTGTAACTAATCGCGGTGGCCGCACCTGTCATGCTGCTATTATTGCGCGAGAAATGGGTATTCCTGCTGTAGTGGGTTGTGGTGATGCGACTAAAAAAATTGCTGAAGGTGAATTGGTAACGGTTTCTTGCGCGGAAGGTGATACCGGTTTTGTTTATAAAGGCGAGCTTGGTTTTTCAATTAATGAATTAAATGTACAAGCTATGCCCGCATTACCTTTTGCCATTATGATGAATGTTGCTAACCCTGAGCGTGCCTTTGATTTTTGCAAATTACCTAATGAAGGGATTGGTTTAGCACGTTTAGAATTTATTATTAATCGTATGATTGGTATTCATCCTAAAGCTTTATTAGAATTTGATTCATTATCCGATGTTTTAAAAACACGCATTAGTGAATTAACAGCGGCCTATTCATCACCCGTTGAATTTTATGTGCAACGCTTGGCAGAAGGCATTTCCACATTAGCTGCTGCCTTTTACCCTAAAAAAGTGATTGTGCGTTTATCTGATTTTAAATCGAATGAATATGCTAATTTAATTGGTGGTGATTTATATGAGCCTCACGAAGAAAATCCAATGATTGGTTTTCGTGGCGCATCGCGTTATGTTGCTGATTCTTTCAGAGATTGTTTTGCTTTAGAATGCCGCGCGTTAAAACACGTACGTGACGTAATGGGTTTTGACAATATTCAAGTGATGGTGCCTTTTGTACGCACACCGGAAGAAGGGCGACAAGTTATTAAATTATTAGCAGAAAATGGTTTGAAGCGCGGTGAAAATGGCTTGAAAGTGATCATGATGTGCGAGCTGCCATCTAATGCTTTATTAGCCGAAACGTTTTTACGCGATTTTGATGGATTTTCAATAGGATCAAATGATTTAACCCAGTTGACGTTAGGATTAGATAGAGATTCCGCCTTAGTAGCCAATCAATTCGATGAACGTGACCCTGCTGTAAAAGCCTTGTTACATCTAGCGATTAGCGCATGTAAAAAAGAAGGGAAATATATTGGCATTTGTGGCCAAGGTCCATCTGATCATCCTGATTTTGCACAATGGTTAATGCAAGAAGGGATTGATAGCGTATCGCTAAATCCGGATTGTGTTGTTGAAACATGGTTGTATTTAACAAAAGAGAAGAAGGCACAATGAGTATTTTCCGTAGAAAAGACCTGCAGTCATTAATTCAACAAGGTCAACAAAACAGTGGTTTAAAACGCGTTTTAGGCACATTTGATTTAACCTTATTAGGTATTGGTGGAATCATTGGCGCGGGAATTTTCGTATTAACTGGAATAGGTTCTTTAACTGCTGGACCAGCATTATCATTAGCCTTTATTGTTGCTGCTATTGCTTGTGCATTTGCTGCCTTGTCTTATGCTGAATTTGCTTCCGTTATTTCTGTATCGGGATCAGTTTATACGTACACTTACGCGACTATGGGTGAATTTTTTGCTTGGTTAATTGGTTGGGACTTAGTATTAGAGTATGGGCTTGCGGCTTCCGCTGTTTCAACAGGTTGGTCTGGTTATCTCCAATCTTTCTTAAGTGGTTTTGGCATTCATTTGCCCATGGCTATTTCTGCAGCTCCGGGCGCGATTCCCGGCGAAATCACTTATTTTAACCTACCTGCCTTTATTATTATGATTTTAATTACGTGGTTATTGTCGATAGGAATTCGCGAATCGGCACGTGTTAATAATATTATGGTTTTTATTAAAGTATCGGTCGTCTTATTATTTATTGTCGTTGGTGTAAATTATGTAAAACCAGAAAATTGGCAACCTTTTATGCCTTACGGTTTTGATGGTGTTTTTAAAGCAGCTGCATTGGTGTTTTTTGCTTACATTGGTTTTGATGCCGTGGCTTCAGCAGCCGAGGAAGTAAAAAATCCAGCCCATGATTTACCACGTGGTATCCTTTATTCATTAGGCATTTGCACCGTTTTATATGTCATTGTTGCTGCTATTTTAACCGGTATAGTTCCTTACCAACAATTTGCTGGTGAAGATCATCCTGTATCATTAGCATTACGCGTTGCGCAGCAAGATTGGGTTGCGGCTTTCGTAGATATCGGTGCTGTTGCAGGTATGACAACGGTTATATTAGTCATGATGTATGGTCAGATTCGTGTTTTCTTTGCCATGTCGCGTGATGGGTTATTACCACCTATCTTTTCTGAGATTCATCCTGTTCATAAAACACCTTTTAAAGCAACCTGGATGATTGGTTTTATGGCTGCGTTAGTGGGTGGGTTTGTGCCTTTATCTACATTGGGCGAATTAGTAAATATCGGAACATTAGCTGCATTTAGCTTAGTATCACTCGCTGTTTTAATTATGCGTCGCACGCATCCTGATTTACATCGCGCATTTCGTTGTCCTGGCGTGCCAGTTGTTCCCATATTAGCTATCGCATTTTGTGTGTTTTTAATGTTGGAATTACAATTAATTACCTGGATTGCTTTTGGGGTATGGTTTTTAATTGGCCTTTGTGTTTATTTTGGCTACGCGCAGCGTCATTCTTTATTGAATAAATTACCTGCGGGGCACTAAATTACTATACCTTTTACTGGGTATTCTTGGTACAATCCCTCAGTGGTTGTTATCGGTTCCCATACAGCGTCACACTGCAAATCCCGCTAGGCCCGGAAGGGAGCAACGGTAGTGGTGGAAGCGGGTGTATGGTTAGGGCGGATAGCAGCCACCTTTCTATTAATTTTCCAAATAAATACTAATCAAATATCATCATGAGTTACCAAGTTCTTGCCAGAAAATGGCGGCCTCGCAATTTTGAAACCATGGTAGGACAAAACCATGTGTTAAAGGCATTGCGTCACGCATTGAGTGATAATCGCTTACATCATGCTTATTTATTTACTGGAACGCGGGGTGTAGGTAAAACGACTATCGCGCGAATTATTGCAAAGTGTTTAAATTGCGAGCAAGGAATAAGCAGCACACCGTGCGGCCAATGTGATATATGTACTGCCATTGATGCAGGTCGTTGTGTTGATGTATTAGAGGTTGACGCGGCATCCCGTACTAAAGTGGAAGATACACGCGATTTATTGGAAAATGTACAATATGCACCCGCCAGAGCACGCTTTAAGATTTACATCATCGATGAAGTGCATATGTTATCAGGACATAGTTTTAATGCTTTATTAAAAACCTTGGAAGAACCTCCTGCCCACGTAAAATTTTTATTAGCGACTACAGAGCCACAAAAATTACCCATTACCGTTTTATCGCGTTGTTTGCAATTTCATTTAAAACATTTATCGATTGAACAAATAGCAAACTATTTGCAGCAAGTATTAACACAAGAACAATTACCATTTGATGAAGCGGCAGTTTTTGATATCGCGCGTGCAGCACAAGGTAGTATGCGTGATGCGCTAAGTTTACTTGATCAAGCCATTGCCTATGGTGAGGGGAAAATACACACTGCCGATGTGCAAAATTTATTAGGCACTATTGATAATCAATATGTAGTTACTTTATTAGAAAAATTAGCGCAGCGCGATATAAAAGCTGCCTTATTATTGATTGCTGATTTGGCAGAACGTGCCGCAGATTTTCAAGCTATTTTGGCAGAATTAATTAGTGCATTACATTATATTGCTTTAGCGCAAGTGGCAGATGATATTTTGCCAACCAGTGTAGGGCAGCGACAGGCATTTTATTCATTAGCAAAACAATTTTCATCACAAGATGTGCAATTATTTTATCAAATTGCTTTAATAGGGCGACGTGATTTACCTTTGGCACCTAATCCACGCGATGGCTTTGAAATGATTGTTTTGCGGTTATTTGCCTTCACTCCAGTATCTGGTGAAACAAGCGTTAAGAAAAAAACAGCAGAACCACAAATTAATAAAGAAATAACACCGATAAAATCTATCAATCCTCCAGTTGCAGTGGTTGTTGAACCACCCGTAAAACCTGCTGCAATACCCGTAAAAACAGAGGGTGATCCGTGGCCTGCCTTATTGCTTGCATTAGATTTAGGTGGCGTAACTTATGCGCTTGCTTCCCAATGTGGTTTTAAATCATGGCAAGACGATAGATTGCAATTGAGTTTATCGCCAAAACATAAAGCATTATTACATGAGCAACAACTGCAGCTACTAACTCAAGCAGTAACAAAGCATGTAGGGCACGATTGTAAGGTGATTATTCAACTGGAAGACCCGGTTAATAGAACACCAGCGCTTTTGCAACAAGAATTAAAAGTAGCTAATCTACAAGAGGCTGTACAACGATTACAGCAAGATCCAGGCGTGCATTTGTTAATTAATACATTTGGAGCTAAGTTGGATGAAGAGTCGATAGAATTAGTTTGAGAGACTATATTATTTAAACCCTAGGAGTAAACATTATGTCAGAAAATCCATTTAATACACTAATGAAACAAGCGCAGCAAATGCAACAAAATATTCAAAAAGCGCAAGAAGAATTGGGTAAAATGAAAGTCACGGGTACCGCTGGTGCTGGAATGGTTGTTGTTATGCTAAATGGTCGTTATGAAGCAGAAAAAATAACGTTAGATCCAAGCGCTTTGGAAGAAAGTAAAGAAACATTAGAGGCATTAATTGCCGCTGCATTTAATGATGCGGTACGTAAAGTAGAAGGCGAGGCAAAAGGGAAGATGGCAGGATTAATGTCTGGTTTAAATCTCCCCGAAGGTTTTCCAATGCCACCAGCTGGCGGCTCAACAGAAGGTGGTTAATACGTGGCATTAAGTCCCCTATTACAAGAATTAATTAATAGCTTACGCTGTTTGCCGGGTGTCGGTTATCGCTCAGCGCAACGTATGGCATTTCATTTAATTGAACGTGATAGAAATGGCGCGCGCACGTTAGCGCAAGCATTAACCGTTGCTTTAGATCAAGTTGATTACTGTACTCGTTGTCGTAATTTAACTGAAACCCCGCTTTGCACTTATTGTACTCGCCCTAATCGCGATGAAAGCATATTGTGTGTCGTTGAAACCCCCGCAGATTTATTAGCGATTGAGCAAACCTCCGCTTTTAAAGGCCGTTATTTTGTATTGATGGGACGCTTATCACCCTTAGATGGTTTAGGTCCTGCTGAGCTCGGTATTGAATTATTAATTAATCTATTAAATCAGGATGAAATAAAAGAGGTTGTTATTGCAACCAATGCAACCGTGGAAGGAGAAGCTACGGCGCATTATATATCGCAACTGGTTAAAACACGCAGTATTAAAGCATCACGTATTGCTTACGGTATTCCTTTAGGTGGTGAGTTAGAGTTTATTGATAGCACGACTTTGGCACAAGCACTTACTTCACGCACGGAAATAATGTAAATGAATTTTATTGATAAAGCACTTGAAGAATATGCCGCCGCTGCAGCGAGTGCACCGCCAGAATTATTAGATCAATTAGCCAAAGCAACTTACGCCAATTTGCATGGCGCGCAAATGTTAACAGGGCGAGTAGAAGGGCGATTGCTTAATCTATTAGCGAAATTAATTAATGCTGTTAATGTATTGGAAATTGGTTTATTTAGCGGCTATTCTGCTTTATCGATGGCCGAGGCATTACCCGCTCATGGTCGCATGATAAGTTTAGAAAAAAATCCAGATGCTTATGAGTTTGCTAAACACTATATTACCCAAAGCTCACACGGTCATAAAATTGAAGTACATATAGGTGAAGCATTAACAATATTACCAACGTTAGATTTGCCAATACTTGATATGGTTTTCCTTGATGCGGATAAACGAAATAATGATAATTACTTTGAGTTTTTATTCCCCAAGGTTCGCAGCAATGGCCTTATCGTGATTGATAATACTCTTTACGATGGTGAGATATTACATCCTGAGAGCCCACAAGCTGTTGCTATTGATGAATTGAATAAGAAACTAGCGGTTGATTCGCGAATTGAGGTTGTTCTTTTGGCAGTACGTGACGGAATTAGTGTGATAAGGAAGAAATAGCCCTTGAAATTGAGGCACAGAGCCCTTATTTATGAAGTAACAAACCAACGTAGCCTTGATTCCACTTCGTTCTATCAAGACTACAAAAATATCAAGATACATTTTGGAGCTTAATCTATGACAACTGAAACCACAAAGCAAAAACATGTCTTCCAAACGGAAGTAAATCAGCTATTAAATTTAATGATCCATTCTTTATACAGCAATAAAGAAATATTCCTGCGTGAGCTTATTTCTAATGCTTCAGACGCGTTAGATAAATTACGCTTTTTGGCTTTAGAAGATAATAAATTATACGAAGGCGATAGCGAGTTGGCTATTCGTATCAATATTAATAAAGAAGCCAGAACTATTACGATTAGTGATAATGGTATTGGTATGCATAAAGAAGAGCTTGCCACTAATCTTGGTACCATTGCCAAATCAGGTACCCGTGAGTTTATGAAATCACTTACAGGTGATAATGCCAAAGATTCGCAATTAATTGGTCAATTTGGTGTGGGATTTTATTCTGCTTTTATCGTAGCCGATAAAGTAACGGTTACTTCGCGTCGTGCTGGCACAGTACCTGAAGAGGGCGCGGTTTGGGAATCAACAGGCGATGGTGAATATACCTTAGAATCTGCCTATAAAGCATCCCATGGTACCGATGTAGTGTTACATATTAAAGAAGATGCTAGTGAATTTTTAGATGAACATCGTGTTCGTGGCATTGTAACGCGTTATTCCGATCATATTGCTTTTCCGGTGATTATGAAAAAACAGGATGAACCTGTGAACGAAGAAGAGAAAAGTAAAGATGAAATCGTAGTTGAAGAAGATGAGATGGTTAACAAAGCTACCGCTTTATGGACACGTAGCAAGAGTGAATTAACGGATGAAGAATATAAAGAATTCTATAAGCATATTTCACACGATTATGATGATCCATTGGCTTGGACACATAACCGTGTAGAGGGAAAAACAGAATATATCAATTTATTATTTATTCCCAAACACGCTCCTTTTGATATGTTTCAACGCGAACATCGCTCTGGCATTAAACTCTATGTAAAACGCGTGTTTATTATGGATGATGCTGAAAATTTAATGCCATCTTATTTGCGTTTTGTACGTGGCATTATTGATTCGAATGATTTGCCTTTAAATATTTCACGTGAAATTTTACAAAGCAATAAAGTGGTTGATACGATTCGCGCAGGTTCCGTGAAAAAAATACTGGGCTTGCTGGAAAAAATGGTTAATGATGATCCAGAACAATATAAAACATTCTGGCAACAATTTGGTCAAGTATTAAAAGAAGGACCAGCTGAAGATTATGCGAATCGTGAGCAAATTGCTAAATTATTACGCTTTGCTAGTACTCATGCCGATACGCCAGAGCAAAATGTAACGTTAGATGATTATATTTCGCGGATGAAAGAAGGGCAGGATAAAATATATTATATTACTGCTGACTCATTTGTTGCGGCTAAAAATAACCCAAGCATGGAAATTTTCCGTCAAAAAGGCATTGAAGTATTATTATTGACCGATAAAATTGATGAGTGGTTGGTATCAAATTTATTTGATTATGCAGGAAAAACATTGCATTCCGTTGCTAAAGGCGCGCTTGATTTAGATAAATTAACAGATGAAGAAACCAAAAAACAACAGCATGACGTTGAAGAATCAAATAAAGATTTTATTGAACACGTTAAAAAATCGCTGGGAGACACTGTAAAAGATGTGCGTATCACACATCGTCTTACTGTATCGCCAGCCTGTATCGTTGTTGATGAATATGATATGGGGTTACAAATGCAACGCTTATTAAAGGCAGCAGGACAAAATGTGCCCGTATCAAAACCCATATTAGAGCTTAATCCTCAACATCAAATTGTTGAGCGTTTGAAAGCGGAAAAAGAAGAGTCTCGCTTTACTGATTGGGCCCATTTATTATTAGATCAAGCGATTTTAGCTGATGGCGGACAATTAGAAAATCCAGCACAATTTGTGCAACGGTTTAATCAATTGTTTTTAGAAGCGAGTGAAGGAAAATAACCTCACCTCTCCCCTTGTGGGAGAGGTCGACCGCGCTTTAGCGCGGGCGGGTGAGGGAGAGGAAAAATAGAGGGAGATAGAATGCAATTAACAATTATGGGGAATGGGCAACAAGCATTTACTCCCAACCGCATTTTTTGTGTTGCGCGTAATTACCATTTACACGCACAAGAAATGCAAGCCAGCGTGCCAAGCGAGCCGACATTTTTCATGAAACCACAGAGCTCATTAGTATTATCCAATCAGCCCATTGTTTATCCTGAACTAACAACACAGTTAGAATATGAAGCTGAATTAGTGATACTTGTCGGTCAAGCAGGTAAACCAAAAACAGAGCAAGAAGCTTTATCTTTTATTCAAGCATTATCGTTAGGTATCGATTTAACCTTGCGTGATAAACAAGCGAAATTAAAAGAAAAAGGATTGCCGTGGGAAATGGCCAAAGCATTTGATGGTAGTGCACCTATTGGAGCATTCACGTCTTGGCATGATCAAATATCGCTTGATAAGATTACTTTTTCTTGTTACGTCAATAATGAGTTACGTCAACAAGGAATAAGTTCTGATATGGTGTTTAGTATGCCGCAATTAGTGTTAAGTATTGCTAAATTATGGTCTTTACAACCCGGTGATTTAATTTACACGGGTACACCGGCTGGTGTTGGTCCATTACTCCGTGGCGATACTATCTCTTTACAAAGTGATTTATTAGGAAAATTTTCCTGGCAGGTCGTTTAAATTCATGCGGGTGTAGTTTAATGGTAAAACGAAAGCTTCCCAAGCTTTTGACGAGGGTTCGATTCCCTTCACCCGCTCCAGTTTTTTAGTTTTAAATTGATGAATAAAAAAATCACCTCCTTTTACAGAGGTGATTTTTTATACTTTTATACTATGTTATTATCGTCCATTAACTGTAGTATCAAGGCCTAAACTGAAATTGCCAAGCGATACAGAATAAACTGCCTCGCCGCCATTTCTTGATGACGCAATGGTTTTTAGTGCCTCTCCATAAACCATTAGACCTTGTGATGCAAGTTTCACTTCAGACAATGCGACTATTACCACGCTTTTAATTGAAGCTTTACCACCACTTATGTTGGCCAAAACATTTTCATCATAAATAACAGACATATTTTTATTTAAATTATTTATCATTTTAAAGTGCTCCTCATTAATTAAGACTACGAAACATAAAACTTAACAACTTAAATTAATCATATCAAACTAATGGTTTTAATAGTGCATTCTATTCGTCTTTGTGACCTTAATCCATCCTGGGTGTTGAGGGTCATAATGGAAATAGGGAAATAGTGGGATTTTGAAGAGTTATGGATTATCAATAAGACTAATTTCTATCCCATCCTCGGTATTGCTTGCCATAAATCCCTCGCAAATCCATAAACCTACGACCAAAGCTAGGTTATCACCAATATATAACAACGGAATTTTAGCGCGCTGCCAAGAAGGAATTCCGGCCTCTTGCAGGCATTTTTTTAGCGGGTGTGAGCCCATTCGTCCAACAGGTTGACAGCGCTCGCCACCTTGGCGAAATCGGATAGTAATAGAGTGGTCTTTTAATCGATTAATTGACAAACCACCACCATTAATTTTTTTCGTTTTTAATAAGCCTAATGATTGCGGTAATTTTAGTGAATCATTATTTAAAATATCCCAATTAATTACTAATGATGCATTATTATTTGATGGTTGATTAGGTAGTGCAAAAATATTATCTTTGTGGCGGCGAATAACAATAGTGTGTATGTGTAATTGGGGCTGTGCATCACTAGCTGAAAATAACTGATTAAATTGCTCTAGCTGTGCGCGACTAGGTGAAATATCATAATGCTCATAAAGCCAAAAGCGAACCACATTATCACGTCTTGCAGTAGATAATTGTTGTAACATTTGAACAGATAATGTATTAATTTCCGATCCTTGTACCTGCTCAAAATCCAACTTTGCAAGTTCTGTCAATAAATAATCAGCTTGTGCACAATTTTCTGCACTGCGACTTATAGTAGCTATTGCACTTGGAAAATAGTGTTGTAATAAAGGTAATACGTTATGGCGAATACTATTTCGTTGATAGGATAAATTCTGATTGCTTTCATCCTCAATCCATTGCAATTGTTTTTGGCGAGCATAGTGTAAAATATCTTCATACTCACAAGATAATAATGGGCGCAATAACAATCCTAATCCTAATGCGCGCTGCTCTGGCATCGCTGCTAAACCTTTTACACCAGCCCCGCGAAATAATTGTAATAAAAATGTTTCAGCTTGATCGCGTTGATGATGAGCGACCAACAAGCCATCACCGGATTTTAATAAAGAAATAAAGGCATCATAGCGCGCTTGGCGAGCCACTTCCTCAGGACTTTGTTGTGCTTTTGCTTTGGCGTCGACGTGAATGATTTGGCAGGAAAGAGCATAATTTTTGCAGATTGTTTCACAGTGTTTTGCCCATGCATCGGCATTAGGGCTTAAACCGTGATGGATATGCACGGGTTGCGGTTGTAGGATTAATCCTGCTTGCCACCACTGCACACAAATATCTAATAATACGTGGGAATCAACACCACCGCTGTAGCCGATAAAATAACGGGTGCAGGGTGGAAGTTGTTGGAAAATGGTGGTGGGTGGGAGCATGTTTAACATCGTACCGTTTAATTATAAGTTTGTGCCGCGTTCCACCCCTCACCCTCGCCAGCTAGGCTGGCATATCCCTCTCCCACAAGGGGAGAGTAGATCGAAAGTGTATTCCCCCTCTCCCCTTGTGGGAGAGGGATATGCCAGCCTAGCTGGCGAGGGTGAGGGGAAGGAACGTAGCCTCTATTTTTCAACAACCTTATGGCCTAAATAATTACTTAACAACCCCAATTTGCATCAATTTGTCATACCGTTGTTGCACCAACTGTTCAGTTGGAATATTTTGCAATGGTTTTAAATTATCAATTAATGTTGATTTAATTCGTTCCGCCATTAATTTCATATCACGGTGCGCACCGCCTAATGGTTCAGGAATAATGCCATCAATTAAATGTAATTCGGCTAATTGCCTTGCTGTCATATTCATAGCGTGCGCTGCTTGTTCTGCTTTTTGTGAACTTTTCCATAAAATGGATGCGCAGCCTTCAGGAGTAATAACCGAAAACGTGCTATATTGCAGCATTAATAATCTATCACCAACACCAATACCTAATGCACCACCAGAGCAACCTTCACCTGTAATAGTACAAATAATAGGTGTTTTTAATTGTGACATCACAAAAAGATTACGCGCAATCGCTTCACTTTGTCCACGTTCTTCACCACCGATACCAGGATAAGCACCTGAAGTATCAATAAAAGTTAATACCGGCATACGAAATCGCTCTGCCATTTCAAATAAACGTAATGCTTTACGATAACCTTCGGGATTGGCCATACCAAAACAACGTTTTACTTTTTCTTTAGTATCGCGACCTTTTTGATTACCTACAATTATCACGGGTTGATCATTTAATCGCCCAATACCCCCAATCATTGCAGGATCATCAGCAAAACGTCTATCGCCATGAAGCTCGTCAAAATCGGTAAAAATAAGTGGAATATAATCTAATAAATAAGGACGTTGCGGATGTCGCGCCAATTGAGCGATTTGCCAATCAGATAAGGAGGCAAACACCGATTTCGTTTTTTCACGGCTTTTTGCTTGAAGCCGCAGGATTTCTTCGCTGATATTGATATTATTGTTATTGGTAATCCGACGTAGTTCTTCAATTTTTGCCTCAAAATCGGCGATTTCTTGTTCAAAATCAAGATAGTTTAAATTCATAAGCCTTTCTACTTGGTAATTAAGGTAATGATGGGATTATACTGAGGGTTGCAACGAAAGGCTAGATATGGATAATACAGGATCCCGTTATCCAATGAGAATATCCTATGAGTTTTTTTGTAACATGGCGAGAGTTTCTACCAAACCGTCTCATTTCCCGCGGCATGGGTTGGTTTACCCACCTGACTTGGCCTTGGTTACGAACCTGGGGTATTAATCGTTTCATTAGAAAGTATGGCGTCGACATGTCACTTGCTGCCAACCCCGATGTCACCAGCTATCGACATTTTGATGAGTTTTTTACTCGAGCTTTGCGTGATGGAGTACGTCCGATCGCTACGGGGTCCAATACCTATGTATGTCCTGCTGATGGCGCTGTCAGTGAATTTGGGTCTATTAAGGAAGGGCAGCTGTATCAAGCGAAAGGTCATTATTACTCTTTATCAGAATTATTAGCGAGCCAATCTGATTGGACAGAGTTATTTGAACAAGGCCAATTTGCCACATTCTATTTATCCCCACGCGATTACCACCGCGTCCACATGCCGGAAACAGGTGAATTATTAAGTATGTGTTATGTTCCGGGTACTTTTTTCTCAGTGAGCATTTTTGCCGTTGAACAGATCCCGAATTTATTTGCTCGCAATGAACGTGTCATTAGTATTTTCAAAACCGAGCATGGTTACATGGCAGTAATCTTAGTAGGTGCATTATGCGTATCTAGCATCGAAACCACTTGGGCCGGCATCGTAGCCCCTCCACTAACTCGTAAGATACAACGCACAGATTACTCCCCACAAACAAAGACCCTGCAACGTGGTGATGAAATGGGCCGTTTTCATATGGGTTCGACTGTTATCGTATTATGGAGCGAATCGAAAATTACTTGGGACGATAGTATGAAAAAAGATGCTACAACAGTAATGGGACAAAGGATTGCAACAAGCTAGTCTTCTCCATTCCCCTCTCCCCTTGTGGGAGAGGGGAATGCAAGCGAGGCTTGCGAGGGTGAGGGGAAAGCTACGAAGAAAGAAACCTTATTTTACCCCAGATCATTTCCTTGTAGAAAGATCGCCCCCTCACCCGCCTGCACTAACGCGCAGTCGACCTCTCCCGCAAGGGGAGAGGTGAACTCTATCAAACCAATAAACCACCCTTGCACTTATAAACCCCATCGATTATCATCACGTGCAATAGTAAAGACCCTTTGGAGATCACAAGATATGAACAAAGACGACGTAGATGTTGGGCGGCGTCGATTTTTAACGGCTGCAACAACAGTACTAGGCGGCGTAGGTGCTGCATTTGCTTTAGTTCCTTTCTTAGGAGCATGGAAGCCAAGTGCAAAAGCACAAGCAGCAGGTGCGCCGGTAGAAATCGATATTAGCCGTTTAGAAGAATCTGCCCAAATGACCGTAGAATGGCGTGGTAAACCAGTATGGGTTGTACGTCGTACCAAAGCGATGATTGATGAGCTTAATAATTTAACATCGCGTTTACGTGATCCTGATTCGAATGAATCACTACAACCAGCTGATGCAAAAAATGTATGGCGATCGATTAAACCAGAATATTTTGTCGCTATTGGCATTTGTACCCATTTAGGTTGCGTACCAACGTATCGTCCTGACATAGGTGGTGTCTCTGCTGATTGGCCAGGTGGTTTTTATTGCCCTTGTCATGGCTCATCGTATGATTTGGCTGGACGTGTGTATAAAGGCGTACCCGCACCATTAAATTTAGAAATCCCTCCTTACGAGTACTTAAGCGACACCGTGTTGTTAATTGGTGCGAATAAAGGAGAAACCGTATGAAGAAATTACTGACAGGTTTGTTAGGTTGGGTTGATGATCGTATTCCATTAACACAAGTTTGGAATGAACATCTTGCACAATACTACGCACCAAAAAACTTCAATTTTTGGTATTTTTTTGGATCATTAGCATTAGTGGTATTAGTGATTCAATTAGTATCTGGC
>Ga0302300_1000107_pt1 | contig 79146 bp, 85 predicted proteins | sample III_Palsa_E1_1_FD_198756 | JGI IMG/M metagenome (GOLD analysis project Ga0302300, IMG submission 198756) | Peat permafrost microbial communities from Stordalen Mire near Abisko, Sweden - III_Palsa_E1_1 | ecosystem: Environmental > Terrestrial > Soil > Palsa > Peat permafrost | place: Sweden...
TTTGTCAGCGAGGTACTTAACATCTTTCTTTTTGAGTTTAATATTTTGTCTTTAAATGCAGCTGATGATACACGTAATCATATTTCATTTCTGGAAAATAGCCTGGAAACCTCATGCTATCATTTTTAATAACCCTATTTTTTTATCAAATCTGTCTCTGGCTTTTAACACGTCATCATTCCTAAATAACAGATAAATCTTGATCAGATGTGAAACGCTTATCGCGAAAATAATCGGGAGTAATATTTGCTGGGCAGAATGCATGCTTTCAGGTATAATTAATGAAGCAGATTGGGTTTTTCAATTATTTGAATCCATATTATTCAATAGATAAGAATATCTGCAAAAATTAAAACCAAATAAATCGGTATCAACCTGATTCTTGCTGATTTTAGCTGGGTAGTAATTGTGAACTAATCGTTGCTATGATATTAATGTGAAACATTAATAATAATCAGCTACGAATTTATCAAAATGAAGTATACTTTTGCTAAAGAGAATACATGAAATTAAGAATAGCCAGACATACAACCGACCTACATTCAATTGTCGATTTTTATACAAAACTATTGGGATTAGAGGTATTGGGTTCGTTTAATAATCATGACGGATATGATGGAGTTTTTATCGGGGCCTTGGAATCAGATTGGCATTTGGAGTTTACCGCTTCATCCGATATTCCAAACCAGATTACCGACGAGGATGATTTTATAGTTTTTTACGTTAAAAGTAAGTTTGAACAAGATGCTATCCGCGAAAAGTGTGTAAAATACGATGTGCCACTTTTAACAGCCAAAAATCCTTATTGGAATAAAGACGGATTGATTTTTAGCGACCCTGACAACTACAGAATCATTGTCGCCATTTCAAATTATTCGCAAATCTTAAATTCTGCGCTTTTCAACTTGATCTTAATATTTATTGTCCTATTATCAACTCTTTTTTAATATAGATTGAAGTAGTAAAATAAAATCGTCCAACCTATAAATTTTTTTTACATAAAATTTGGAAATGTTCTATCCCTATAGTACAACGTAGGCGCCACTACAAGCATTACATGAACGTTAGTTCTTGGGTAAAAAAATCAAAATTCTTCTCCTGTTTTCCAGCATCTGAATCGTGCAGATTGAAATTGGTTTAAAAAAACAACGCATTGGTTGAAAAACCAAATTCATTTAAATCAAATGATTATTTTGGTGGCATTTTAAAGAACTGCAAATTCTTTAAAATGAAAGACAGTTAATATTATGTACGTAAACGTTTTTATAAATTGCTCCCTGGCATTAAGATGAATTAAAAGAGGTTAACCTTTAAAATAATCTTTTTACTAAAATAGCTGCACACCCGAACATCGCAATTATTAATAATATATTTTTAAATCCTTGAGTATGAAAAAATACCTTTTAATATTGCTGTGTGTGCCCCTATTTTCGATGGCGCAGGAAACGTTGTTGTTAAAATCTCCTTCTGTAAGTGCTGATAAAATTGCTTTTGCTTATGCTGGGAATGTTTGGGTGGCAGACAAAAATGGAAGCCATCCCCAACAGTTAACCGAACGGCAATCGATTGAATCACACCCACTGCTGTCGCCAAACGGCAAATGGATTGCATTTACCGGGGTATATGATAACAATGCAGATGTTTATGTTATTCCAACGTCAGGCGGTACTCCGAAACGGTTAACGTTTCATCCTGCTACAGATGTGGTAAGGAGTTGGGACGGTAATGATAAGATCGTATTTTCATCATTGCGGAAAAGTGTTCATTTGTTGCAAACACGGCTTTTTGAAGTTGATATCAATTCAGGGAAAGAGCAGGCCTTACCTATGCCGCAGGCAAGCCAGGGGAGCGTATCCCCGGATGGCACGCTAACCGCCTATAATCAAAGTATTGATGTAAATGAGTGGGCTGCCTTTAGGTTATATCGCGGGGGCGATATGGCCCGTATCTGGATATTCAATAATAAAACACATGATATAGAAGAAATCCCGTCGGGCCATTCAAATAATTTAAGCCCGGTTTGGACCAATAACGGGTTCATTTATTTTTTGAGCGACCGCGACAACCATTATGTGAATATTTATAAATACAGCCTGAAAACCAAAGAAGTACTTGCCGTTACCTCTTACAAGGACTTTGATGTAAAAAGCCTGTACTCAAACGGAAATCAACTGGCTTACGAACAAGCCGGGAAGATATTTACGTTGAACCCGGCCGATGACCAGTCGATCCATATTCCTGTTTACATTCAGACGGAGCTGCCATCGCGCAGGCCTTATTTTGCAGACGTCGGCGGCTTGATCCATAATATAAATATTTCACCCACCGGCGCAAGGGCCGTAATGGAAGCACGCGGAGAAATATTAACCATTCCGGCTGAGAAAGGAGATATAAGGAATTTAACCAACTCGCCAGGGGTAAATGAGCGGGACCCGGCATGGAGCGCAGATGGTAAATACATTGCCTATTTTAGTGATGAAAGTGGAGAATATCAATTGAAAATCATTGACCAAAAAGGTGAGCGCAGTGCCTCGACTATAGCATTGAACGACAAAGACTTCTATTATCATCCGGTTTGGAGCCCGGATAGCAAAATGATAGCTTTTACCGACAAGCAACGAAAGCTTTATATAGTTAATATAACTGACAAGAAGATAACGGAGATCGACCAGGATTTGTACTCGCCCGGCCCGCCCGAGATAAATTACTCCTGGTCGGCGGATTCAAAGTGGCTCGCCTATAATAACCGGCTTAATACTAACCTCGGCGCAATATTCTTATATGATGTAACAAATAAAATCAGGCACCAGGTTACAGATGCCCGCAGCGAAGCCGATGACCCGGTATTTAGTAAAGACGGTAAATACTTGTTTTTTACGGCATGTGCCAATTATGGGCCTGCACAATCGTGGTTTGATATGACCAGCAAACACTATTATGTATTAGATAATATTTATGCATTGGTATTGGCTAAAAACACACCTTCCATTTTACAGCCGGAAAGTGACGAGGAAGCAGTTGTTGTTGAAAAGAACGAAAACCCTACCAAAACACCCGCAATCGTAATTGATTTTGACCATATTGAACAACGGATCACTCCGCTTCCCATACCTGCGAAAAGCATTTCTTCGCTGAATGTTGGTATTGACGGACATCTTTATTACCTCACGCAGGACTATATGGCAAAAGATTATACCCTATGTGATTACGTCATCAGTAAAAGGACAAGTAATGAAGTAATGAAAGGTATTAATACCTATGTGATAAGTAATGATGGGAAGAAGATGCTTTATTCCGCGCCGGATAATGTGTATGGTATTGTCGCTGTACCGGGAAAAGCGAATCCAGGCGATGGTGCCCTTAAAACAAGCGAGCTCAAAGTATATGTTGATCCGCCAAAAGAGTGGGAACAAATGTATAACGAAGTTTGGCGTTTGGAACGGGATTTTTTATATGTTAAAAATGCAAATGGTGCCGATTTAACCGCTCTTAAGAAAAAATATGCGATATTCCTTCCCTATATTGGTAGCCGTTATGATCTGAACGATCTATTTAACCAGATGCTGGGTGAATTGGTGTTAGGCCATGTTTTTGTTCGCGGTGGCGACTTTCCTAAATCAAACATAGTAACGGTGGGGTTGCTAGGCGCAGATTATGAAATGGCCAATGGCTATTATCGTTTTAAAAAGATATATTCAGGCCTTAATTGGAACCCCGATTTAGCTGCGCCGCTTATGCAACCAGGGATTGACGTAAAAGAAGGCCAATACCTGGTCGCAGTAAATGGCATACCCCTTACCGATAAAATTAACCTGTACAGCCTTTTTCAAAACACTGCCGGGAAGCAAACTTTTATCAGCATAAACTCATCACCCACGTTAAGTGGCGCAAGGGATTTTACTGTTATCCCAATAGTAAATGAGATGAAGCTGCGCCTGATGAACTGGGTGGAAGATAACAGGAAGAAAGTAGATTCATTGAGCGGGGGTAAAATTGCTTATGTGTATTTGCCCAATACCGCTAATGACGGCTACGATTTTTTCAACCGTTATTTCTATTCACAATTAGATAAACAAGCCATAATTGTTGACGATAGGGATGACACAGGCGGCGATGCCGCAGACTATATCGTGGACTTATTGGACAGGAAGACCTTACTGTATGGCAACAAACGGGATGGAAAGCCATTTTCTATTCCAAACGGAGTAATTAATGGCCCTAAGGTAGTGCTCATCAACTCGCACGCACTTTCCGGCGGTGATTTGCTGCCCTATATGTTCAAAGCTGAACATATAGGCATCCTTGTCGGCACCACGACATTCGGAATATTGGTGGGAAACACAGGTAACCCCGACTTAATGGATGGCGGGCATGTAACGACCCCTAATTTTGGGGTTTTCGGCACCAACGGACAATGGATCATTGAACAACAGGGTGTTGCTCCGGATGTAGAAATAGACAATTACCCCAAAGATGTAATTAATGGCAAGGATGCACAGCTCGAAAGGGCCGTCGAGCTTATTTTAAAAGATTTGAAACCCGTTAAACCAGTAGAACAACCTTCCGACCCGGTTAGGGTAGCAAACTATTAAATTCAACTGATACCGGTACAATATGGCAGTGCAATCGCAGGTCTTTATATGACCCTAAAACAAAGAGGCAATCGAAAGTAAAGCTCCCTGAGGACGTATGGGGTGGCCTATCGTACTCGAGCCAAGAAAAAAATTGAACAACAATATAATCATAAGTGTAAACACTATTATTTTCAGACCGCCGATAATTCGTTTAATTTCTTCGGGTATTCTTTAAATTCGTTCGAAAAACGGGCACTATCGGGAAAGTATCACCAACATTTCAGTGCCTTTTTCTTTTATGTACTACGCGAATTTAAAAACAATCAAATAACGCCGGGTGGCTGTTTATGGCGATCTTCTCTTTTCTTGTTATAGAACTTCCAATACTATTTTTCCATTGACCCGCTGCTGCACAAGTTTTTCTGCCGCCTCGGCCACACTGGTCCGTGGCAGCAAAGTGTCGACGGGTGTATGAAGACGACCCTGCTTTACCAGCGCAGCGAGGCGGTTAAGGATAGGCGTGCTGTTGTGAATAGGCTCCTTGCCCAGCCAGATGCATTGTATACCATGAAAAGGCCACCCCGGGGTACGGACATCAAAAGTGGTAGGCTGACGGGAAGAATTTCCATAATTAACACAAATGCCGTTTTTGGAAAGCGTGGTCAGCGCAGTAGCCAGGCTTTCACCACCAACGGAGTCCCAGATCAGATCATAGGTCCTGGCCAGTTTGGCTTCAGCGACGCTGGTGAATATCCCGGCGGTCTTTACACCGTCATGCTGTAACTGCTGTGAAAGCTCTGGTCTTCTGCTTACCGCAAATACTTTGGCCCCTGCCAGCGCAGCGAGTTGGCAGGCGAAACGGCCGACTCCACCCGAGGCGCCGGTTATTAGTATACTCCGGTCAAATAGGACACCGGATGCATCCAGGCATCCCATAGCGGTTAGACCTGCAATCGGGATGGTAGCAGCATCTGCGTAGCTGATGTCTTCCGGGATTTCCGCCATCAGTCCGCCCGAAGCCACTAAAGATTCCGCCCAGGAGCCGCGCGCTATATAGCCAAACACCCGCGTTCCTTCTTTGGGCGTACTGCCATCTGCCGCTGCTTGCTCCACAATTCCGGCAAAGTCCCAGCCAGGCGTGTAGTTGTCGGTTGCATCAAGTGCCGTACGGGTCTCACCTTGGTTCAGGAAAAAAGCCGACACCATAATTAAAGCCTGATTTGGCGCAGGAATGGGAATAGGAACGTTACGCAGGACAAGACGTTCTGTATTTTCCGGTGCAGTCACAACGGCGCGCATATACCCTTTTTTGGTTTTTGTTGGTTCTTGCATAGATCAAAAGTGTTTTAATATCATGCAAAACTATGCAGAACGTATGCAACGAACGTTGATTTCAATCAACAAAAACTCATTTGTGCGGATTTCTCAAGCGGCTTAATGTTTCTTTCGTCATGCCCAGGTAATTGGCCAGCATATGGTGCGGGATTCTTAAAAACAATTCCGGGGCAGTCGCCATTATTTTATTGTAGCGGATTTCGGTGTTTCATAGAAAAATGAAATCAGTCGTTCGGAATAATAGCAAGCAGCCTGTTCGGCAAGGTGCCGGCCTATTTTTTGCCACGCGGCGCTTCTGTCAAAAAGTGCCAGTACTTTGGCAGCGTCAGTACAGACTACAACGGATTCTTCAACAGCGATAATGCTCACCTCTGAGGGTGTTTGTGTTAGGATGCTGTAATAATTGGTGACGAATTCGTTTTCGATGGCAAAGCCAAATGTTCTTTCTTCTCCGTTTAGATCCTTCACTGACCTGAAGCAACCCTCCAGGATAAACCCGGAAGTATCACAAATTTTATCTGCAGGCTGGAATAGCTCTTTCCTTTTGAATCGTTTCAGGTAAAGGATAGTGGTAAAATCCTCCCATTCCGGCTCACTAAGCTTGCCAAATTGTTCAGATAAATTTTCAGAGGCAGGTAGTCCATAGTATTTAGACGGATAATGATGAATTACAAATTTAAAAAATGAAGCGGTGATATTCCGTCAGGATTAAGCAGATATCACGTCATTTGTGATCAAAAATGGTGAATAGAGCAGGCGTAATGAGCTAATCAACCTTTTGATTCCGTGCCATTGAAAAAATATTAGCATTTGGCTGCCTTCACAGTTCCAAAGGTTTCCAGTTCTATATATTTAGCATTAAATAAATTAGCAGTTATTTTTTTGCGCAATAGATTATGGAAATTTTCATCGTGCTTAGATAAAATAATTTGCTTTTTAAACTTAATAATGATACTTCTAAACAGGTCTAAGCATCTTACTTTTGCCTTTTAATCCGTGTTGACATCCCAAAAACGGTCTATTTTGATTAGACGAAATGACATCTAACTGACCCTCGTCAATATTTGCGTAATTTCTTATAAAAGCCTTAAGATCAGTTTGCATTTTATCCTTTCGTTTCACGGCAGTTGACGGCAGTTGCTTTAACGCTTTTCAACCTGCTGTTCGAAAGTATGCAGAATGTTGGTTTGCTGCAACCTGATTCATGCTGATTTCTAATCCTGGTTATTGGCCGCCTTATACTATCGCTTCCTTCTTTGTTAAACGTGTTGTAACCCATTATAACATCCGCTTCCAGCAAAGACTTACGCAAGAATCAGGTTGTGATCAATCTAAAAGCGGTGGAGATTTGCGATAAAATAAATATACTATTGTGAGAATATCTTTTTTATCCCTTGTTTTTTTTCTGTCCTTTACTGCCGATGTTGTGGCGCAGGTAATTTTCAAACCTGTTGTCGATAGCTCCCGGCTACGCATCAGGGCAGAACGCACTGCTCAAAAGATCACCGTTGATGGGATTCTCAGCGAACCCGATTGGCAACATTGCCAGGTAGCCTCAAACTTTATTCAAAGCAACCCTTACCAGGGTAAAAAGGCAACTTATGAAACAGAAGTTCGGGTTTTGTATGACGATAAGAATATATATATCAGTGCGGTGTGTCACAATCCCGGTGGAAAAGTATTGGTTCAAGATCTGAGACGTGATTTTATATATGGCAATAATGATCTTTTTGGAGTATTTATTGATGCTTTCCGTGATGTGCAAAGTCCGGTTGAGTCATTTTTAGTGACCCCTCTGAGCACCCAGCGGGACCTGCTGATTTATGATGACCGTATCTATGACCTGAACTGGGATGCGGTATGGAGTGCCAAATGCACAGTTAATGATTCGAGTTGGGTGGTTGAAATGGCGATTCCATGGTCAACACTACGCTATCCGTCGGGATCAAATACCTGGGCGATTAATTTTAACCGGAATATCAGGGCCCTTAACGAAATAACGGGATGGTCACCCTGGCCATTTGCTTTTACAGTTGGAAGAATGGCATATTCCGGCCTGGTCACTAATCTGCAGCCCCCTGAAAACAAGGCCAATATCAGTGCTCAGCCATATGTACTTACCAATACCAACAACAACAATAACGATCCGAAATTTAAAACGAAACTCGAGGAAGGCGGTGAATTAAAATGGCTGGTGAACACCAATACCTCGATTGAAGGTACGCTGAATACTGATTTCGCACAGGTGGATGCAGATCAGCAGGTGATTAACCTGAGCCGGTCGGCAGTGTTTTTTCCTGAGAAGCGGCAATTTTTTCTGGAGAATGCAAACTTATTCGCGGTTGGTCAGGATGGTATTATCCAGCCCTTTTTCAGCAGGAGCATCGGGTTGGACAACAATGGTAACCCGCTCAAGATTGATGAAGGCGCAAGATTGATACACCAGGACTCCAAAGAAGCCTTCGGCGCACTGTTCATTCACCAGACGGACCAGGATAGCAGCACAAGCTCATGGTTCGGAGTTTTGCGTGCGCAGCGCAATCTGAGCGCCAAGGCCCGGATCGGCGCGCTTGTCACTTATCGCTATGATGAAATGCACGGCCTTACCAATACCGTTGCCGCAGTTGACGGCTACTGGCATATCAGCCAGCCATTTTACATCAGGCCAATGATATCTGCCACGATGCCTGCTAATGGAGCCAAAGGCGGAATGGCATATTTTACCGAACTAGGATATTTTACAAATACTACAGCTTTTCAGTTATTTGAAACCTATGTATCACCAAATTATCAGCCAAAAACGGGTTTTCTGGAACGGACCAATTTTATTAATACGCAGCCAAACCTGGTTTTTACATTTCCGGTAAATTGGTTTAATAAAACTATCCGTTACTTTACGCCCGGCCTGTTTGCTGACATCTATCATAACGCTAATACCGGCCAGTGGGAGGAGGCGCATTTGAATGTTACCCCTTTTCAGGTCGTCACGCCAAGGGGAAATTCCTTGGCGCTTACTGTTCAATCCTCCTGGCAAAATATTGTATCTCCTTATGCCGTCATACCGCAACTAACTGTTAACCCCGGAATCTACAGATATACACGTTTGGATTGCACTTTAAATACAGACCAAAGCGTCCCTTACAGCGTCTTGGCGGACATTAGTACGGGAGGATTTTACAACGGAAATTTGAGCAGTTGCACGTTCACGTTGCGGGCTGTCCCTATTCCGAATATCGCTGCGGATGTTACCTATACCTACGATGCCTTTAAAGGATTTACAATAAGTAATCAAACTGTTAAAACCTATTTAATCGCGCCGGAATTAAGAGTATCATTTACACCTAAAATTCAGTTAAACGGGTTCTACCAATATAATACAGTGAGTAACCAGGGAGGGTTAAATATGCGTTTTGCCTGGGAATATAAGCCCTTGTCTTTTATTTATGTGGTTTATAATGATCTTCAGACTTATAATATTCCGGGGCTTCAAACCGGTTACAGGCAGCAACAGGGAATTTTTAAAATATCATACATCACGCAATTATGACATGTAATTATATTTACCATAATATTATTCAGGAATCATCATTTAAGGATCTCACTACTCTCAATAATTAATTGAAAAGACATTACTCCGGGCATTAAGCTTTCACAAGTAAGGAAGTTTACATGTCCACTATGCGCAAATGCTACGCAGCGAAGCCATGCGTGGTAAGTTCCGTTATCGGTGATTTAAATCTCAAAAAAGCTTACCGTTGATAGCATTAAGGAAGCCATCCCGAAATTTATCACTAATAGGGATCTGAATATCACTTACGTAAATATGATTGTCAACTACTTTTAATACGTGCTGCATATTAATGATATAAGAATTGTGTACACGTATAAATGGTAACTTGAGATGCTCCTCGATGTTTTTCAGCCGCCGGTAAATCATTAATTGCTCTTTCGATGTAACCAGTTTTACATATTCTCGCTGACCTTCGAAATAAAGAATTTCAGACCGACGGATCTTATGCAGTGTTTTTCCGGATTTAATATAAAAATCCTCATCGCTATTTTGGTTTTTCAGGTTTACCGCCTCAAGCATGTTAAAAAAGACTTCCACCTTGTCAACGGTAACCAGGAAACGTTTTAACGAAATGGGTTTTAGCAAATAGTCGAGTGTTTGAAAGCGGTAACTTTCTGCAGCGTGTACTGAATAAGCCGTGGTGAAAACCACCTTAATATCCGGAGGCAGCAGATCCGCCAGTTCTAAACCTGTCAGTTTAGGCATATTAATATCCAAGAATATGAATTGCGGCCGGAGTTCCCTGATCATCTCTAATGCATGATGCGCTTCATAGCATTTCCCGGCAATGTTCCAGGGGGTCACGTCTTTTATGAACATTTCGAGCAAGTCTACGGCGTAGGGCTCGTCATCTATAATTAAACAGTCACGGCTCACGATACCGGAATCTTTAAATAAGCATGGAAAATATTGTCTCTTTCATTGATACGGAGGTCAAAACCTTCTCCGTAAAGTAAAGACAAACGCTGCCTCAGATTTTGCAGGCCGAACTTGCCCGCCAAAGCCGACGTATCATCGCTGTTGACCTTATTTTTCGTTTCGAAAATAAGGCAATTATTCTGCTGGACAAGCGATAAACTGATCGTATTGGAACCTGATTTATCGATACCATGTTTAAATACATTTTCAACAAAAGTGATCAGGAGCATCGGCGGAATGGTTTCGGACTCTGTGTATTGTTTGCTGAAATCAATTTCTGTTTTGAACCTGATGCGTATCCGCTCCAGCTCTATGTAATTCTCCAGAAAATTCACCTCTGTTTGGATTGATACTTTATCCTTCGGACTTTCTTCCACAAAATAACGCATAATATCTGCAAGCCGCTCAATTAAAACAACGGATTTAGGGGCTTCTTTGTATAAGATGTAGTTTATGTTATTGAGCGTGTTAAAAAGAAAATGGGGCTGTACTTGTGACTTTAAAAGGCTTAATTCGGCCTGCCCTTTTTGAAGCAGGATTTTTTCGGACTGTTCCTTGATAGTAAAATACGCCAGGGCTATTCTGAAGACAAAGCTCAGTACGAAAATTAATACGCCGGCGACTATAAAATTGGCAAGCGTCAGCACGTTGATTTGTTCTGGCTCCGAAGGCTTTAAACGATTATACAGCCCCACGATCCCATAACAACGTATCACGCCTATCAGCGCCAGAAAGAAAATTACTGCTGTCGCATACAAAAAGTACCGCTGCCGAGCAAAAAGGCGCGGGAAAAGCCATTTAATGTTACCATAAATAATAAGGGCATAGAAACAGGTATTGATGACAGCTGTGCATACCGAAAACAAGAAACCGTCTTCGGGCAACAATGTAAAAAATACCACAATAAAAACTGCTGCCCAAACCAACAGTTCAAGCCGTCTGACACTGGGTTGCTGCCTGGTGAAATTCATGCTCTAAAAATAAACATTTTAAATACACATTGCCGTACTGCAACAGCTTAGAGACAATCTGAGACACCGATCTCACTTTGTGGCGATAGCTGTTTACATGCACCATCATAACTTTTCCATTTTGCGAACCTCATTAGTCACTTTACTGATCCAGCAACATTCAAAACCACTTTTTGGGTGCTGTGCGTCATTGAAACTGTTAAGTCCCCAGCAGCTTACTTTTTCACCGTTGCAGTTTTTCAGATCATTGCTGCGGATCACCGTGTATGATACTTTTCCATAGCTTCGAAACCCGGATCATAATAATTTATCGCGAAAGTTCTACCTTCTCGGTAAGGCAAAAGTTTTACCGCCGAAAAGCGTAAGACCAAGTTGAGGTTCTCCGATGACATGGTTAATGTATCGGTCTGTTTTGCTGAAACGGTTTTAATCCAGCCAAACAGAATAAAAAAGTAATAAAATGCTTCATCGCTTCGTGATTTTTGCAAGCAATGTTCAGGCAAAAAAAAATAATGCAGGCAAACTTTCAATGTTTTGTCCGATTCTTTTAACGGTTGATAGTATTGTGCCGGCAAACGATTTCGGGTTAATCTTTTAAATATCTCCAACCTGCCGATTTATCGTGCCAACTATCCATGCTTGTTGGCTAAAATAATACGCCAGTTTGCTAAAAAAACGGGGCCTATTGTTTAATTTATTTTGCTACTAACTGGTTAGCTGCGATTTTTGACAGAAATGCTATATCGCTTATGTTTAGAAAAAAATCATTACTGTTTGCCGCTTCCATAATTCTGGCAGGAGTCCCGGTGGGCTGCGCTACAGCTACCGTCAGAGATACAACGTTAATCAACAAAGCCACTTTGTTTATGCCCGGTGACATAGAACCCCAATCACCTTATAGTGCATCCCCCGCTTTAGCACCCGGATCTAATAAGGTTTTTGTTACACAAAGCGAAAGCAACGGGAGATACCGCATCATGCAGTCTGTCTTCCGGGCCGGTAAATGGTCCGTGCTGAGCACCGCGTCGTTTTCGGGGGTCTATCGGGATCTGGAAAGCGCTTATTCACCCGGCGGAAAATACCTCATCTTTGCTTCTAACAGACCTGCAAAGGTTCGGGATTCCGTACTTGACGGACACTATAATGGGATAGTAACGAAAGGCGGAGGAGGAAACCTGTGGAAGGTAAGTTTTTCTAAAAAAAGTGACTTAGTACCGAAAAGATTACCGGCTGTTATCAATTCCGGTGATGCGGTCTTCAGTCCGGCGGTAACCGCTCGTGGAGTTTTATATTTCATGCGCGCTGATAGCGGCGGTAAATTTCACATTTACAGGTCGGCGCTGTTGAATCGCGTTTATCAAACGCCGGTTAAAGCATCGTTTTCCCTCGGTCAGTACGGCGACTACGATCCCGCTGTGGCTCCGGACGAATCGTTCCTGATATTCTCTTCCTCACGCCCGCCTTCGTCAAAAACAAGCGATCTTTTCATCGTATTCCGTATTAGGTCCGGCTGGACTGACCCGGTTGATCTCAGGCAATATTTAGGAGACGCGGTACACGGTATTGAAGCGCGGCTATCCCCAGATCTGACTGAACTCTACTATAGTAATTCGCAGAATGCTGCAGGGGTGGATGACCCAGCAAAGCAGTTTATTTGGAAAGTAAAAATTGCACCGTTACTGAAACACACGCTATCAAATAATTAAAAATAATATAAATTCCGCCATGAACTTTAAAATCAGCAAGCAGATAAATAAAATTATAGTGTTAATACTATGTTACAGCCCGGTAATAACAGCGGCTCAAAATTTGGTGAAATCAGGCACAGTGCCGGATATATTTGCACAGGGAATTATCTCTACTTCGGCCGGAGAGTTTGCGCCTACTTTTACCGCTGACGAGAAAACGGTCTATTTTACGGGAGGACCTACTTATATTTATTATTCAAAATTAGTGAATCAAAAATGGACCACTCCAGTTGTTGCTAGTTTTTCCGGCCAATGGAAGGACATGGATCCTTTTCTAAGTCCTGATGGAAAGCGTTTATTTTTTTCATCGTACAGACCGGTTTCAGGAACCACACCATTACAGTTCGCACATATCTGGTACGTTGAACGTTTAACAGGTGGCGAATGGTCGGTCCCACATCATCTTAATGAGCCGGTTAACCTGGATGGAATTAATAATTATGCACCAGCAGTAAGCAGTTCCGGTACACTTTATTTTTATTCTCCAAACCGCGATATTAACCACAAAAGTACTTATGCGAGCAAATGGCTGGGAGACCATTATGGGATGCCGCAATTGGTAGCTATAGTCAGTGAGGGAGGAATACACGATCCTTATATCGCACCTGATGAACGATTTTTGATTTTTATAAGCAGCGGTTCAATTTACATTAGTTTCAAAATGGGTGATAAATGGTCAGAGCGTCAAAGTTTTGGGCCGGAAGTTAATAAAGGTGATAAAAACAGTTCACCCAGCCTCTCACCCGACAGAGAAACACTATATTATTCATCTGACAAGGTAGATGGAATTCTTAAAGTTTCATTATATCGGCTGGGGTTAAAAAAATAGGTGGATTTGTCTCGTCCTGATCTACCTTGGCTCTAATATTAGGTGTATTTTCCTTTTATGGTATAATGTTTATATATTTAAGCATGCATTCTAGGTAACGAATATTGTTGATAAATATTAATTTTTACAGGGAAATATTATCAGTTCGATATTTAACAAAGCCTTTCGGAAAAGAATCAATAGGAAAGTTTTTGGCCTTTCCAGCCGGTAGTGCGGAGGAATTGTTCCCAGCTTAGGCTGTCTGGGTTTGTTTGACGGCTCCATTGTACATCACGGTCTTTGCTGAAATAGCCATATTCCACTGCGTATTCTGCCATCCCCAAAATCTCACGCACTAGAAGTTCATTTGAGCTAAATTCCGGGAAATGATGAAGGAAGTTCTCCCGTGTGAATGCGGAGCTATATATCGCCTTCTTGCCTGTAACACGGACGAAGGTATCAACCATCTCCTGAGGGGAGATGATATCGCCAATTACAGGCAAGGACTTACCGGCGTATTGCCTCGGATTGGAAAAAATTTCTAAAATAGCGGGACCTGTAGCCGTAAGGGGATCTACAAATGGCGCACGAAAGTCTTTTGGTAAATAAATCGGAAACACTAGCGTATCGCCTTTTATTACAGGCGTGTAAAATTCCAGAAGATTTGTGTAAAAAAAAGCCATATAAATAAAAGAGCTGGTGACTGGAAGTGTTCGAATATATTGTTCGATTTTGGCTTTGTCCGTAAAATGGGGAGCGAACTTTTTTCCTTCCGTTATTTTATTTACATCTTCCAAACCGCTGAAAATAATATGTTGTACACCTGCTTCAACTGCAGCGTCGGCTAACTGTTTACCTAACTCTAGCTCGTGGGTTAATGGGGGGGCGATGCTTGGCGTCATTAAGAAAACTCCCGCCGAGCCACGGAATGCTTCCACGAAATATTTTTCAAATCCCAGGTCCAACGGTAAACTCACAAGTTCGACTCCCTGTTTGGTCAAATTGAGCGCTTCTGTTGAATCAACGCGGCGGGTAATGCCGCGTACCCGATAATGACCGCTTTGTAATAGCGTATGCGCTGCACTACTTCCTTGCTTGCCCAGAATACCGGTGATAGTGATGAGTGGTTTATCTGTTCGCGGCATCCGTTCATATCCTTTTAAATAAGATTCCATGCGTTTGTTATTAAAGTAAAACATTAACTATAAAAATTATAGTTGCAAAACTATTTATAGTTACATAAATTTGCAATAACTATCCATCAGGATAGTTTAGTTGATTAAGTATGGGTATAGAATGTCAAAGTGATTTTATAAGGGTTAATAATAAACTATATCCTTGTACGGTGAGTGTGGCGATGGATTTGATTGGTGGGAAATGGAAGGCGGTTATACTATACCATTTAAAAGATGCCCATAAAAGGTATAGTGAGCTTAGGAAGGAAATGACCGGTATTACTGAAATGACCTTGAGTTTGCAATTAAAACAATTAGAGAACGATGGGTTGATTTCCCGACAGGTCTATGCGGAAAAGCCGCCTGTAAAAGTTGTTTACAGTTTAACCGATTTTGGGAAGTCTTGCACCCCTTTACTTAATGCCATTATTGGTTGGGGTAACGAGATCGCTTCGCAAAAAGGCGAATTTGTTAAAAGTTCTTTTTAACGACAATTTAGCGACAAGCCGCCTATCCTAAGGTCTGGCTGTGTCCCGATATATACTGTCTCTGGGTAGTTTCGATTTCTTTGGTGCATTTACTGAAAATGAAATGTTCGGGTTAGAACTGGTAATCTTCGCTCGATTTTTTTTAATCTCCCCACTGTTGTTCTGGGTCGGTTTTTATTCGCCAAAAGTCGGGTTCGCCGAATGCTATTAGATAGGTACTGTGAATTACTTTTTACTGTTCACACATCTGTAGCCGGGCTAAGAAAAAATGTATTTTTTCATTGTCTGTGTTCATTGAACTATTACCTGGTGATTTTTCAGCAATAAATAATAAATCAAAACAATGATCAGCAGCGTCGTTAATAAAGTAATCTGTGTGTTTTATGGATGATACTAATGTTTGGTTTTCTTTCAACAATCGTGTCCGATTCATCTGGTTTAATAAGTTGTAAGGAAGGAGCAAAAATTGCCTCGGAAGAATGTATTGGAAGTTAAAAATGTCAAATCGGGTTACTTTTTTTACTGATTCCCTGTTCTGTTCATAATAGGTCATGATCTGATTATTGCCAAACACACCTAAAGCGTTAATTTTCTTAAAACTTACGGACATGATTTTTTTTAATTCACTGACTGTATATTCTCGCACATGCCAGGGATTCCTGGTGATAGACATCTTTTTATTCGGTGTCGTTAGAATCAACACTCCTGTATTTTTTAGTACCCGGGATATTTCCTTTAAAAATAAGCGGTCATCTTTCACATGTTCTATCACCTGGAAACTGATCACAAAGTCAAAATATTCATCTGGTATGCCGGTTAGTTTAGGGACTGTTTTTTTAAGGAATGTCACATGATCGCCTTTGTAGGAAATGTCTAAAAAATTTGGTATTTTTTTGTCGATGGTTACGAACTGATCGGTAAGTGGTGCGATAACTTCTATTCCATATCCGTTTCCAGTTCCAATTTCCAAAACGCGCCCTGATATTATTTTCGCGGCTTCAAGGTAAGCCAGCAACGAACGCTGATATACATAATTGTCTGATTCATCTTTTTTAGAGACCCTTTCGGCAGTATTTAAATTTTTCATATTATTCCGGCTGGTGTTGAATGCCGTTCTATTTCAACAACGAAAGGCGGTATAAATATGCTGGGTCGGTTTCATGCCTATTCAACAGAAGTGTGAAAATGTTCAACGGATGGTTAATTAGAGTGTAGTGCGCGTATTCTCTTCTTCGCGGCCGCCTTCGACAAAAAGGAGCGATTTTTCATCGTATTCCGTATAAAGTCCGGCTGGATAGCCCGGCTCATAATAAATATCAGTAAACGTGGGCGCTGGCCTGCTTATTTTTCCCGTAGGTGGATCATTAGCCAATGGTTGTTTAATGCGCAAGAAATGGGTTGCGAAACAAATTTCATACCTGCATTTTTACGCCATGCATATTTGTTTTGTAACGTATAGTAACCAGAAAAATTTAAGCGCAGATGATGGTGCAGCAGCAGCCTGGCTTAAAGCAGCAGGGATAGCTGTTACCCCCGTTTGCTGGGACGATGAAAATATTAACTGGAAAAGCTTTGATGCCGTCATTATCCGCTCGACTTGGAATTACTATTTAAAGATTAAAGAGTTTAATGAGTGGCTGGATAAGCTTGCTCAGCTTGGTTGTTTAGTACTGAACCCGGTTTCGGTGATCAGGTTAAACCAAAATAAGAAATACCTGGTTAATTTTAGTGAAACCGGAAAAAACATACCCGCATTTAAATACTTCCCAAAAAATTCCTGTGCGGATATTTCAAAAATTCTACTGGAGAATCAGTGGGATAAGGCGGTTATCAAGCCTGCGGTTTCGGGCGGCGCGTATAATACCTGGATTGCTTCAAAAAGCACTGCTGCCATTGATAGTGGCCGCCTTAATGAACTGTTAAAAACAGGTGAATACATCGTTCAGAAATTTATCGAAGAGATTTTAACTGAGGGTGAGTTATCGCTGATTTTTTTCAATAAAATTTTTAGTCACGCTATCATAAAAAAGCCTAAAACCGGTGATTTCAGGGTTCAAACAGATTATGGTGGCACAGCTGTAGATTTTTATCCCGCCGAAAAAACTATAGCCCATGCAGCTGCTTTTCTATCGCATATCCGGGAACCATTACTTTATGCCAGGGTTGACGGTGTTATAGTTAACAATGATTTTTATTTGATGGAACTTGAGTTAATAGAGCCCGCGCTTTTTTTTAGCAAGAACAACAACGCCCCGCAAAACTTTTACCAGGCATTGATTGCATTGCTGAAAGTGGATGCTGCAATTTAATAAGACTCCGCAAGAATCAGGTTGATTGCCTTCTTGTTACGGTTTAAATTTGTGTCAGTTTAAAACAAATTATCATGACAGCATTTATTGTAATCGACGTTCAGAATGAATTCTCGGCAAAGGGTAAAAGACCAGTTCCGGATCACCTCCTTTTTATTGAAGCTATAAAGGCGAAAGTTGCACAGGCCCGCGAAAATGGAAATCCAATAGCATGGGTAAAACATTACAACCTGCCAACAGAGTCGCCAGCTTTTGTACCAGGCACCTGGGGCGCAGAGTTTTTTGATGGTATTGGCCCCCTAACAGGAGCGACCAAAGAAAAATTGTTTGAAAAAAATGTTTACGGCGCATTTACCGGCACAAATATAGGCTCGTGGTTAGCATCACTAGCTGTTGATAAAGTAGTGATCATGGGGTTCTACACACATGGATGCGTTTCTACTACCTCCCGGGAAGCTATTATGAAAGGCCTGGAAGTTTACATCGACCCCGAAACAACCGGGACATGCGCTGTGGAGCATCCGCTGCTTGGAAAGCTGTCCGCCATAGAAAACCGCAGGGCTGCACTATTGCAACTGGAAAATATGGGTGCAGTTATATTTAGCGGGCCTGTTACTGTTTAAGCGCTATTACAAAAATGAGCACCACTACCATTTTAGGCATTTTAGCCGCCTGCGGAACAACGGTATCGTTTCTTCCGCAGGCTATAAAGACCATTTATACTAAAAATACTTCCGGCATTTCCTTGGAAATGTATGCCATATTTGTTATTGGAACGCTGTTATGGCTTATATATGGGCTGATGATTGGGAGTTGGCCCGTAATTATGGCTAACGCAACAACATTAGTCGTAGCCTCGGTTATACTTGTATATAAAATAATATACAAGTAGGTATGGTTTATTGAATATTATTTCTCTTAAAAAAGCTGGTTATAAGCGCTGCAATTTCGCCGGTGTTTTTTTCGGTAACTGCCCAATGGCCGCCATTTAATAAATGTATCTCCGCTTTGGGCACATCCTGCAAATAGGCTATAGCACCTGGAACAGTGAAATAAGTATCCTCCTTTCCCCATGTTATTAAAACAGGCGGCTGGTTGGCCTTTAAATACTGGTGCCATAGTGGGTAGCTTTTAACATTGTTCCTATAATCATACCACAGCTGCATAAACAATTCAAGCCTGCCGGGTTTTAGCATTACTGTGCCATCCATCATACGCCTGTCGGGGTTTACGGCCGTGTCGGTGTATCGTTGACTTGCTGGTAAACTATTTGCCGACCGATAATATTCAACCCAGTTTTTTTCATAGGTGGCATTTTTGGTTTTCCAGTATTGCTGCAACTCGCCATTGGGATCTTTGGCTTCCGGAAAACCCTCCATATAGGCGTTGGCATTTTGTATAATTAATGCCCCGATATTTTCCGGATGTTTTAATGCTATCCTGAAACCTACGGGCGAACCATAATCCTGCATAAACAGGCTGTACTTTTGAATTTTTAAACTTTGAATTAATTTGTAAACCGTATTGCTGATATTATCAAAGGTGAACTGGTACGAATCGGGAGGTACGTCAGAATAACCGTGGCCGGGATAGTCTGGCGCAATGAGGTAAAAATCCTTTTTTAATAGCTGCATCAGGTCCTGGTACATTACAGATGAGCTCGGAAATCCGTGTAACAATATGATTGCCGGGTGCTGCGGAACCCCAGCAGTTCTGTAAAATATTTTTATGCCATCTATAGTAGCCCAATGGTAGGTAATATCTTCTGTCTGCGCAGCAACCTTATGACAAACTGCGGTGATTAGCAAAAAAGCTATGGTAATTTTTTTAAACATATTGCCGATTTTAAACTTTAAACAAAAGTTGTTAATCAGCTATATAGCAGCAACCTGATTCTTGCTCATCAACGAAAAGAAACCATCTCTTAAACTGCCAAGCTGGCCGTTTCCCGGCAATCATGGATTGTTTACTGGTTTTGCAAATCGTCTTTTTTTCGAACGTTGAGATAAAGGTTCAGCAGGTTTTTGAAGAGGACATATTTTAATTGATCAATTATTACCTCTTTGTTACATCTTGTATTCGCAGACCAGCGGCTACTCAGCCATTTGATTTAACAAAATATACTGCCTTTGGTTGGCTGAAAAAGTAATTGTGTCATTGGTAAGCGTCAATTGCCTGGTTACTACCAGTTCATCGCTAATGACGATACCATTTTTAAAAGTTGTGTATCCCACCCAATGGTTTAAGCCGGGCTTTATCTTTACCCGTACCCGTTTTCTATTATTGACGACTTCCATTTCGGCCTGGTCGTCTGCAAAGGGCCCGGAACCGTCACCTTGCCGCTTTAACCTGATCAGCCCGGTGGTTGGATTAGCATCGATCACTTCCACTTTTTGTCGGCCGGCACCCCCAAGCTCCCAGGGCTGTGTAATTTCTACTTCCCAAAAATCTCCGGTCTTCAAACGGGCAGGAGCAGGTCCCCAAAGCAACGGATTATAAGTAAGTCCGCTGCCATCCGTGTTAACGGATGATTTTCCGTTATATACTAAAGTTTTTCCCCCATCCCTTATACCTGTTTTGCTCCGGTCTTCCGGCCGCCCGTCATAAAGGAATACTGCGTCGAATTCGGGCTGATTCTGCCCTGTACCGGTCACTGTATAATTACCGGTTCCACTTATCCGGAAAACTACTGGCTGAAAACCGTTGCCCGTGACAGCTATCGTCCTGGAAAAAATTGTCCCGAATTTCTCACCCACCTTAAAATCGTGCAAAAAACAGCTATAAGTAGCTTGTTTCATTTTTTTTACAGGTTGCTGGGCAGTTGCTATTTGAGCTAAAGATGAACCGATAAGGATAATAAGCGCTGCTTTTTTCATTTTAAATGTTTCTTTTTTTAGTTGGTACCGATGAATCTCCTCAAAATATTTTTATAAAAAACCGGTATTCAACAGGCAGGCTGATTGCTTCAACACTTAGTCTTAAAAATTTAACTGGCCGTCTACTATTTAAAGGCTTGCAATGTTAGGGCTGTAGATCTATTTTGACAGTATACAATAACGTTTAAGATAATGAATTACCATTTAATTATAATTTTTCCAAAAGCCTGTCCGGAATCCAGGTAATCCAGCGCCTCTTTTACCTGGTCAAATCCGAAAACTTTATCGATGACGGGCTTGATTTGGTGCCTTGTTACAAATGCATAAAGCTCATCAATACCCGAGAAAGTAATATCTCCTTTATGGATGATGCCTTGCAAACGTATGCCTTTCAGTATTAAGTCCATTAAGTTAATAGTCGCGTCCGAACCCGACAACACGCCTATCGATGCAATAAGCCCGCCCTCTTTTACGGCTTTCATCGATTGAGAAATGGTAGCGGGACCTACCACATCTACAATTACATCTGCGCCGATACCTTTTGTAATATCCAATACCTCCTGGTGCCATTCGGGAACTTCAGTATAATTGACAACATGGTCGGCGCCTAACAATTTTAATTTTTCTATTTTATCCACTTTACGGGTTAGCGCAATAATATATGCACCGGATGCTTTGGCTATTTGCAAAGCCAGTATTGAGGTCCCTCCCGTTCCTTGTAATACAACTACATGGCCCGCCCGCACCCCCGCTTTCTGGGCCAAGGCAATCCAGGCAGCCAATCCGCTTATCGATAAGGAAGCTGCTTCTTCGTCCGTTAACGAGTCGGGTATAGCAGTGGCAGCTCTTTCAGGAATCGCAACATATCCGGCAATAAACTGTAATTGCCCATCAGGTACTTCAGCAGGTTTAAAAAAATGAGTAGTTACCCGGTCGCCTTTTTTCCAGAGCGTGACGTCCTTACCTATTTCCTCAACGATGCCAACCCCTGCCGAAGAAGCCGCAAACGGAATTTTCGGATTTATTGCCCAGCCGTTTTTAATAATAAGCAAGTCACGGTAATTTAATGCTACCGCGTTTATCCGCACCAATATTTCGTTGGCGTTTGGTGCAGGCAATCTTGTTTCTTTAACGTATAGTTCGTTTATGCCTTTGTTTTTTAAATAGATGACTTTCATGATAACAATAATTAGTTTGGATTTTTGCTTAGGAACCTATAATTTCCCTAACACTTTCGACAAAAATTTCTAATTCATTCACTGTATTATAATAGTGCGGCGACGCTCTCACCGCCCATTGCACACCCTTTTCATCAAAATCAATTACACCAAATGCCCGGTAGCTGGGCGCTACGTTAATCTTTCTTTTCATTAACCCATTTACGATAACCAACGGGTTGGAGTCCTCAACGGTAAAAGTAACCAGACCACCCAATTCCGGCCCTCTGTCCAATACCCGTACTTTATCAATGGTTTCTAATTTTGTTCGCAGCATACCGGAAAGAAGTCTGACCTGCTGCCATATTTTATCTTCGCCGATCTTTCTGCAGTATTCAATTGCCACTTTAGTGCCGATTACGGTTGAATAAGCGAACTCCCAATCTTCATACCTTTTTGAATCCGGCTGTTGCTTATATGTGCCCTTTTCTATCCATGTCGCGCCCCGCATATCTATAAAAAGGGGTTCCAGGCCAGCATCCAGCACCCTGTCGGAAATATAAAGTGTCCCTGTACCGCGGGGGCCCCTCAAAAACTTCCGGTTGGTGACACTTAGAAAATCGCATTTCAATTCCTGCACATCCAGTTTCATTTGTCCTGCGGACTGACAGGCATCCAGGATGAACCAGGTGATGTCCGGGTTTTTTTGTGAATAGCCCGCGTATATCTGTGCTATTTCTTTAACAGGCTGCACCAGTCCGGAATTGGTTGGAATATGCGTGATCGCCAACAGCTTTGGTTGGTATTTTTTTAGTTTTTCTTCCAAGTCGTTCAAATCAACTCCGCCAACTGCGGCATTTCTAATATGGATTATTTCTATTCCAAGACGTTTCCGGAGCGATATGAACTGGATCTGATTGGATACAAAATCATCATTATCGGTGAGAATGATATCCCCTTGTGTAAAAGGGATAGAGGATAACGCTCTTGTATAGGAATCAGTTGCACTTGCGGTAAAAGCAATATTTGATGGCTTGCAATTAAATAAATGCGCCGCTTGGTCATAAAATGCGGCTATCACATCAGCACGCATCGCCGCTGCTTCGTAGCCCCCTATTTCAGCTTCCAGTTTAATGTGATCAAGTTGTGCCTGTGTCACGATATCAGGCATTAAACCTGACCCCGCATTATTCAGGTGAATTACATTTTTGCACCCAATAGTCTCATTCCGAAATTGTTGTACTTCTTCCGCTGTAAATATACTATTGGCAGGAAGGCTTATTTTTTGTTCATTCATAGGTTTAATTGATTTCATTAAATTCCGCAATGCATTCTATTTCAACCAGCGCCTGCAAAGGCAATCCTTTTACTGCCACTGTACTTCTTGCCGGCTTATGTTCGACGAAATAAATTGCGTATACTGCGTTCATTTCCGAAAATAGCTCCATATCGGCCAAAAATACATTTGTTTTCACCACGTTGGCCAGGGTGAGTCCCGCTTCTGCTAATACTAGTTTTAAGTTATCCAGTACCCTTTTCGTCTGCCCTTCGATATCCAATGCCTCCACTTTCATGGTGGCCGGATTCAGTGGAGTTTGGCCGGAACAATATAACAGGTTCCTGGTTCTGACAGCGTGTGAATAGGGTCCTATCGCCCCTGGCGCATCTTGTGCAAATAATATCTCCATTTTTTATATTTTATATGTAACTCAAAATTAGGAATTGAACGGCGCTTAATTTTTGCGTTAATGGCGCTGCATCAATTAAAATAATTTATTATTGTGTCTGAAACAGGAAAATTATGCAAACACTTGACGACTATGACAAAAAGCTGTTGCGGCTACTACAACAGAACAACAGATTGACGTCGGAAGAATTAAGCAAGTTAGTAAACCTTAGTCAAAGCGCCATTCAACGCAGGATCAGCCGGTTAAGAAATGAAAAAATCATTGAAGCAGATGTTTCCATTATTTCACCGGCTGCTGTGGGAGTCGGTATCACTTGTATAGTTGATTTGATCTTACACGAAGGCAGCTCAAAATCAATTGACGAGTTTAAAGATAGCCTTGTCAAATGTCCCGAAGTCGCACAATGTTATTATGTAACAGGGACCTATGATTTTGTATTAATTGTTAATACACGTGACATGTCACATTTTGAAGCGTTTTCTAAAAAACACCTGATGGACAACCCCAACCTCAAGCACTTCTACACCCACGTGGTCATGGATAAAGTAAAAGTTGGATTCGGTGTTGCGGTTTAAGCCAATTTGCAGCCGACCATTTATTTAAAACACTTTCCATGGTAATTACGGAAGATAGACTAACGATAATACCCTGGTTAAATATCTTAAATTTGAAACCGGCTATTTCCATCTGCCCCTCAGCCAAAGCTATATGTATCGATTTTAAATACTAAGTTTTTTGAAAAACAATTCTATAAACCTCGATATGTAGTTGTACATTTGTAATGTGGATATTATAAAAATAAATGCAACACTTTCAAACAAAACACGGTATGAGATCATGCGATGGCTTAAAGACCCTGAAATGAATTTCCCTGCTCATACAGAAGTAAATGGGTTTGATGATGGTGTATGTGTTTCTTTTATTAAAGATAAATCGGGTTTATCCCAGTCTACTATTTCTCATTATCTCAATATGATGGAAGATGCAGGACTGGTTGTGTCAACCAGGATCGGGAAATGGACTTACTACAAAAGAAATGCTAAAGTTCTTAATGATTATTATATTCAGAGTCAAAAGGACTTATAAATTTTTTAACAGAACAATTCGATAAAACTAAATATATAAATATGAAAATCTTAATCATCGGCAGCTCTGGCCTAATCGGCAAGGCTATACATGATACCTTATGTGTTGAACACCAGGTTTTTGGCGCACATAGGAGCAGTGTTGAATATCCGGTTGACATCACCAAGTCAGAATCTATAAAATCATTACTGAAAAGTTTGCCTAAATTGGATGCTATCGTCAACGCTGCCGGAAGCGCACCTTTTAAGGATTTTGACCTGTTGACAGAAAATGACTACTATATGGGAATAAAGGACAAAATGATGGGCCAGGTGAATTTAGTACATATAGCAAAAGACTATCTGACTTCCAACGGGTCCATCACACTGACGACAGGTATATTAGCCGATTATCCTGAACCGGGTTCTACGGCGTTGGCATTGGTCAACGGTGCATTGCATAGCTTTATTTTAGCCGCCGCCCCGGTGATCAAAAACAGAATAAGATTAAATGTCGTATCACCCGGCGCGGTTGAAGGCACCATTGGTCCTAACGAACGCTTTGCTAAACATTCGGCTGTATCATTAAAGCTTATAATCGAAGCCTACAAAGCATCTGTTTTCGGCACTAAAACAGGCCATATTTTTAAAATCTATTAATATGAAAATTCCAATTTATCAGATTGACTCTTTTACCAATCAACTGTTTGCGGGCAACCCTGCTGCGGTTTGTTATTTACCTCATTGGCTAAGTGATGAGTTATTGCAAAATATTGCCATAGAAAATAATTTAGCTGAAACCGGTTTTTTTGTCAAAAACAACGATCATTATGAAATAAGATGGTTTATGCCTCATGGAGAAATAGACTTATGCGGTCATGCAACGCTTGCATCAGCTTATGTGATTTTTAACTACCTGGATACCTTTAGGACCGAGGTCAGATTTTCGTCGAAAAGCGGCATACTCTTCGCTCAGAAAGAAGCGGACGGATCAATAACCTTAGATTTTCCATCAAGGCCGCCGAGCCGTATTGATATACCTGAACAAATATTAAATGCTTTTCAAGGTCAACCGCTTAGTGCCTATGCGTCAAGGGATTTAATCGTAGTTTTTTCTACCGAAGAGGAAATAAAAGCGGAGGACCCGATTATCGAAGATTTAACAGGACTGCCTTATGTTTGTGTGGCTATAACTGCTAAAGGAGATGTCGCAGACTTTGTGTCGAGGGTTTTTGATTCTGAAGCTAATCCCCCGGAAGATCCGGTCACAGGTTCCACACACGCTTCATTAGTGCCATTCTGGTCAAACGAACTTGGTAAAACTGAGCTCATTGCTAAACAACTTTCCAAAAGGGGCGGAGATATTAAATGCAGGCTTGAAGGTGACCGGGTTTTTTTGTCAGGCTTTGCGGTGCCTTATCTTACCGGGGAAATTGAAATCTAATTGATTAGCTCATGGCGAAATTTCAGATTATTGAGAAAGAATTAATTTCAAACATTATACGGGGAGCATCCTTTGATGATTTGATTTTAAATTCGGAAGAAGCATTTATATCTTATTCACGTGGAAGAACTGTTGTTCCGGAAGTTGGACATCTGCAATTTATTGACCCACCGGGAGAAGTACACATTAAATATGGCTACATAAGAGATCAAAAATATTTCGTCGTTAAAATTGCTTCAGGGTTTTATGAAAACGGTTTACTGGATTTACCTTCCGGAATGGGAATAAATTTAATTTTCAATCAATGTTCCGGGGAATTAAAGTTTATACTCGCCGATGAAGGATTTCTTACGGACATCAGAACGGCATTGGCTGGTGCGGTTGCTGCTAAATATCTCGCTCCCAAAGAGATCATTAAAATTGGCGTATTGGGAACCGGCGTACAGGCACGGCTTCAACTAAAGTATTTAAAAGGGATAACGGCATGCAGGAATGTTATGGCTTGGGGAAGAAATAGCTTCAGCGTTAAACAACTTAAAAATGACTTAGAAAAAGAAGGTTTTGTGGTTGAAGTTACCGATAAGGTTTCAAAAATCACAAAAAATTGCAACCTCATTGTGACTACGACAGCCTCCAGGCAACCTTTAATTAAGTCAAAAGACATACAACCAAGTACTCATATTACTGCCGTAGGTGCTGACAGTCCCGGAAAACAGGAATTGGAATCATCATTGTTGCAACGCGCAAATCTGGTCGTTGCGGACAGTATTTCTCAATGTACAAATCACGGAGAAATTCATAAAGCTTTTGCCGAAGGCTTAATAAAGACAGAAAAAATACAGGAATTAGGTAATATTATAAACACCAAAGCCTACCATCGGCAAGACGAGGACATTTCGATAGCTGACTTAACAGGCATAGCTTCACAGGATATTCAGATCTCAAATTTTATAATAGACCATTTATAATCTCAATAATTTAAGACAACAGATGTTTTGTTAGTGAAATTAATTGTGCTTTTATATTTTTATCGGTGATTTGCCCTGATCCGTCAATATATTTACCAATTCCTTTAATAAGCAATTTGCGTTCCGGGGCTATTGGAGACTGGGTCAATGTACTCATGATTAATTCGAGCGATTCAAACGCTTTCTCGCCAGACGCAGCTGCTACAATAATTCCTACAGCTTTATCGCTTAAAACAGTACTTGCCACCGTCCATTCAAGCCCGTTCTTTAATATACCTGGAAGACTAAATACATATTCTGGTGTTGAAATAAGGATGGCATCGGCGGCATTGATTTTTGATAAAAATTCTTTAACCTTTTCGGGCAACTGATCTTCATTCAACCCCGGTTCAAAATAGGGAAGTTCTTTAAGGCAGCTATAGATTTCGATATTTGCTTCCTCTTTAAATTGATCCGAAATGAAAGCGAGAATTTTCTCATTTGATGAATTTGTTTTAGTACTTCCGGATATTGCAAAGAGGTGCTTCATGATTTTAATAAAAGAATGCTATTTATAAATTAAACGCTTTATGCAAGATCATAATCAATTAGACCCAAAATGGCGCTGGTAGTCAATAATATAGTACTATGTTTTTAACATTTAAGCGATAGTACCAATAACCAAATTTGATAAAGATCGTGTGTCTTATTGACGATGCTGCGTTCATTAAATAGGTGAAAAGCTCTTAATAAAGAATCACTGCGGGCTTAATGCCTGAATATTGATTCGTAACCGGCAAATGCGTATCCAAAAATGATTTCATCTTAGCCCAGTCAACCTGCAGATTTCCTTCAACGGGCAATTCATTAATTTTTTTTGCCAAAGTTTAAGATTTGTTAATGGTTTTTCATTGTTTTATATCTCTATTTGTTGCACCAAACTACTTGAGCCCTTTGAGTATGGCCTTGCAGCATTGTTGCGACATCTCTACCAAAAAACGCCCTCCACATCCACACAACCCTGATCTGATTGGTTCTCATAAATACTTCTTAAAAATTAGTTTCAAGATTAATTATCACAAGGTCCCCGAAGAATATTTAGCATCCACTTGAAATATAGCAAGCAATGCTTTATGCCACTGCAACACTTCAATTATTTCCTTTTACCCTCTGCTGCAGATCGTCGGCACCGCTTTGATGCTCACGTTCAGTTACCTTATTGCTACCGAAGTTGTACGTAAGTGTAAGGCGGGCTATTCTTGTTTCGCTTTTTTGAGTAATTGCCATGTTGGTTGCCGCGTAAACAGCGTCAACGTCATTACGGTGGGTATTAAAGATGTCGCTAACCGAGAACTTAATATTAGCTTTCTTTTCGGCAAAGGAATGGCTCACACCGGCATCAACCCAGTACTGAGGCTTTACATAAAAAAGGGCGTAAGTTAAAGCTGACCGGTAGGTCCCTGATAGTTCGGCTTTGAATCCCGCCAGCGGCGTAATGGTTTGGGTAGTACTAAACGCGTATGCTGCCTTTCCCCGGTCGAGGTCTGCTCCTTCCAGGTTGTCTGATTTAAAAGCGAGATAAAAGGCCGTAGCGTTCACATTGCCGTCCCACCACCTGGTTACCGTAAATGGTGTAAAAATATTTAAGTTATAGGCGTTTTCTTGCTGCAGGTTTCCCTGGGTTATAAAGGATACTTTTGTTGCCGGGTCAATACCGGGCAGGTCGGTGATGACATCTGCAGTATGGCTATAACCAAGCGTGATGTTGATACTTTTGTTGTAGGTATATCCTATTCCGAAATTATTGGTGTATTGCGGTCTCAAATAAGGATTACCTTTCTGATAAGTATAGGGATCTAAACGAAAGACGAACGGATTCAGGTTATCGTATTGCGGCCTGTCTATCCGGCGGCCGTAAGTAAAATTGGCCTCATTTTTTTCATCAAAGGTATGATTAATAGATGCACTTGGAAATAAATCGAGGTAGTTCCGAGGTATATTCAGTAGCACACCCATCGAATCGGCACGTGCGTCCGACTGGGTATATTCCGCACGCAATCCCAATTGTACCGACGTGTTTTTAAATTCCTTGTTTAAATTAAGGTATCCGGCGTCTATTTTTTCGTCGTAAATAAAATGATTCGCATTCAGGTATTGTGCGTCACTTTCAGTCGCTTGCAAAAGGTTATTGTCTGTTTTAACATCACTGAGCTTTAACCCGGTTTCCATTTTGATTGACTTGGTAAGTGGGTTCGTATAATCAACTTTCGCTGATCGAATGTCGATGTTAGATGGAGCAATATTTCCTAAAAATGCCTGCGGATGCTGCTGGCTGCCATCAGCCAGAAAGAAATCGGTGGTATAAAGCTGCACCAAGCCATTGTTGAACTTTGAATAATCAAGGTCAGCACTGATTTGCTGACCAGCGGAGTCTATTTTAAGAACATCATTTAAATTAACAGCGTAATTATGATAGGTTTGGTCCATTTCAGAAACCGTGTGGAGCGACGAATCTGCCTGTGTAAAATTCCTGCCGATATAGTTATGGCTGTCTACGGCGTCGTTCTCAGTATTAAAATAACCGTTTACTACAACGCCTACTGTGTTTTTAGCTGAGGTCTGATAATCGGCACCAAGCCGATAGCTATTATTATGTGCCAGGCCAATTAGGGGACTGGTTTCGCGGAAATACGTGGTGTCACCCACAATTCTTTTGACGCCGATATCCTTTGTGCGCTTATCGTCATTATGGCTGAACGAGCCGAAAAGGTTGAGGTTGCCGTCTTTATGGTTCAACTGCAGTGTCTCGTTGTCTTTTCCGTAGTTACCGTAACCGGCACCTAAAGTGACGCTCCCATTGGTACCCGTTTGCCTGTTCTTTTTAAGTTTAATATTGATAATACCAGAATTTCCCGTTGCATCATACTTTGCTGAAGGGTTCGTGATGATTTCTATGGACTGTATTGTGTTACCGTCGGTAGACCGCAGCAAAGTGGCCAATTGTGCCGTGCTTAAATAAGTAAGTTTATCATTGATCATAACACTCACACCCTGTTTACCCCTAAGGCTAATGTTATCATCTTTATCAATCGAGACACCAGGTGCCCGCTCTAGTATATCCATGGCCGAGTTACCAGCGGCAAGCACGCTGTTGGCGACATTCACAACTGTACGATCTGATTTTTGCTCAACCAGAGGCTTCACAGATGTTATATTTACCACGCTTAAAGCATGGGTCGTTGGCTGCATGGTTATATTCGGTACCACAACGGTTTGCGAATTTTTACCGACATAAAAGGGGTCACTCACGACATTCTTATAGCCAACCATGCCGGACTTTATCAAGTACCGGCCATCTTTGATCCTAATGAACGTATAAACGCCATTTTCGTTGGTTATTGCTCCCTGTACCAGGGATGAGTCTTTGGCATTTAACAGGCTGACCGTGGCGTACATCATTGGCTTGCCCAGTTCATCAAGCAGCTTTCCTGTAGCCTTGCCCGTTTGGTTGGATGTTTGCGCGAATGATGTAATTGTTCCGATTAGTGCAAGCATTAACATAAGAGATATTTTATTCGCAATTTTTTTTTTTACTTGTTTTGTCATAAAATTTTATCAATAAAATGCAGGGAGGATTTTCGCCCTCATTTTTTAGGTTTGTCCGAAACATTTTGATTTATATAACTGGCCTCAATTTGTTTCAAACTGAGACAAACCTAAACGGCATTAAGAAGGCAATCAACCTGATTCTTGCGGAGTTTTTACTTAATTCGGCACCAACTTTCAGAAAGTCATCCGGTAATTACAGGAAATTACTTTCCCTTATTGATTATTGAGAAGGGCCATTAATGAAATTTTCATACCTTTCACTAAAACATTCACAATCAATAAGAGCCTATTTGGCAAGAGTTATTGTTTTTGTTGTTAACCGGTTAAGCGAATGTTTCCACCAAGAAGATGGAATACAAGAAACTTCTGAAAATAAAATAATGGGCGAAAAGGCACTATTGAGAAAAGACTTGCCAATGTTTGCGAGTTTGTTGTATCCGACAAATAAAATTTAAATAACGCGGATTACACTTGTCAAATGGCAAGAAATGAATTTACCTATCTCTTTATTAAGCCTTTTCTGATCTTAGATAGCAACCTAAGAGGTGCTACTGTGAATATGAGCCACTACAACGACCAAGCGGGCAGCCCTCAAGTAGGGGTATCTCTTCGCTCTGCCCTAACGCGTTTGAACGGCCGATGATCTGGCCAAGGTGTCATTTCATTACCTTTTTTACCATGCTTACGGCCTACGGTTTATGTGTAAAAGTTGCCTCAGATAAATGTCTCACCCTTTCAGTACTTAATTTTCCATAGTGTAGGCTGATGTCTTTTGAATATCAGTCCGGTTTGGCAGCAAGCTTTTCTTCTGCCTGAGCCACTGTGTCTGCCAATACATTTGTCATAAACAAACCCGATGCTAGGTGTAGATTTACAATGATATATGGCCAACCATTGAAAGAGATATTATTAATCGTTGATCTAGCAGTTGTAAGGCGCCCAGAGCAAGAAGGCCAAAATGAAATATAAAAAATGCTGAAAACATATCAATTCTAAGGAACTCCTATTTGAATCTTAAATAAAAAGAACAATCCGTAAGATCATATTTTTTTTCTTACAACGATGGTATTCAATTAAAGGAAACTAGCATATTAATTATTGTGACATGCGAATGCCCATTTTGCCGTCCCTATCCATCCTTTTTTTGTTGTACCCATGGTTTTTATGGTATATCTATTAGTAAAGTTTTTTGCAACGTGCGGGTATAATTGATCTACATTCAACACAAATGCACTCAAAAAGTTAATCAATGTAAAGAGCATAACGCTATTTATTATTGCGACAGAAAATCTTACCTACAATTAACCACGTATTATCAATCTTTAGCAAGTTTAAAAAATCGACAAATTGGAAAGTTGGATAATCGAGCGTTAATTTAGCCTGGGCAGCGTTACCGCTAATGCTTATATAATCCACATTTACAGCTCTTTCCTGGACCTGTCCAGCTTTAAGATAATCTGTAAAAAACTTTTCGATGGGAACATCAGTGAATGCCTCATCCTTAATAAATTTCATCGTTGCAGAAGGATGGAAAGCCTTTGAAACCATTGGAATGTCGCCCATTGTACCGCCATCCGTGTAATTGCTTATTGTTTGTTTGATTAATTGCTCTTCGTTTGCCATATCTTTTTTTCTTCAAATCTACGGCACTTTGAAATACGAAAAAATGGATTATTTTGTAACTAATGATTTTCTGTACTTACCCGGCGCCAGGCCGTTTATTTTTTTAAACATGCGGTTAAAATAAAAATGATCGTCATAACCAAGATGCAGCGCTATATCTTTAATTTTTTCATCTGTTTCCTCCAACAGCTTTTCGGCTTCGAAAACGATCTTTTCTTCGGTTAGCTGGCATGCTGTTTTACCGGTGATATTTTTAACTGCCTCATTTAATTTTCTTTGACTTATACCCATGGCATCGGCCATTAAATCGGCGTAGGCATATTCAATATACTTGTCATTAAGCAATTCAATAAAATAATGATAAACATTTTCATCATTGTTAAAAGGCTTTGTTGTAAATCTTTCAAACATTCTTAATTATAGATCCTCTCTTTTAAAATACATAAAAATCTGTGACCATGAATTTTTTTTATCTTTGAAGTAGTTTTCGAGTACACCATAAGTTTTAAAACCCAACTTTTCATATAATCGTCCCGCCTTAGCATTGGTCTTAACCGCCGTAAGTGTCACCTGATCTATTTCCGGACGCTCAAAAGCTTTATTAACCGTCAGCCGAACCAGCTTTTCACCGATACCTTTACACCAATATTCCTGCTCCAGGAATACTTGAATTATTTCACCCCTATGCGTAGTTTTTCTCGTCCTTCTTTAATAAATCCACAAATTCCGATAAGATTAGTAAATCGAAAAGCTCCATAAATAAATCCATCAGAACATGGAAAATTAATGATGTTAGTAAACCTATTGGGGACGACGCTATTTCTTCCAGGGTAGTTGTTCCAAAATTATCTGGAAATTTTGTAAGACAACTAATTCTGACCTTCTTATACTGTTCAAGATCGTTTGAGGTTAATACCTTAAAGATAATTTCATCTTCCATTTTTAAAGCTTAGTGCCGCTGCCCCCAATAATTTTCCAGATATCTTCTTGCTGTATCCACACTCTTATGTATTGAAAACTTTCATCCAGTATGTGTTCAAGGTATTTTCCTTTGAGTTTAACTTTCACGGTAACAACAGCGGTATTATCAATTAGGTGGATGGTCTGCTCAGATGCTTCTATGTGTTCAATTGTTACCTGACCGGAAATATAATTGGCCATATCCATTGCCTTAGTGATAATCTGGCCCATAGGATTTACAAACAACAGGTCGCTGTGCAGCAATTTATCAAGCAGATCGATATTATTTTCTTTGATAGCTTGCAAAAGCATCTTCTCACAATTTTGTATTTCAGCGAGTCTTTTCATAAAAAGATACTAAACAAATTATATTTAGACAAAATAAAATCAAATTCCCTTGCCAACACTTGTCAAATGGCAAGAAATCATTTGAACTATTCCTTAATAAAATTTTTCCTGGTGCTGAATACTGGCATTAATGTCAGTCAATCACTTTCAAGTCTTTCAATGTTTTGAATGCGAGTCTTGCTGATGGATAAGTTATCGAACCACCTCCCATAACTCCAATCTTAATTGCTTCAATGATTTCTTGTCTTGTCGCTTTTTCGGCAAGGCAACCTTGAATGTGGTACAGAATACATTCCTCACACCTTGTCAAAATGGAAATTGATAATCCTGTCAATTCTTTATATTTTTTAGGAATAACACCATCAGAGTACGTGAGGTCATCCAATTTCCCAAATGTTTCAAAGAATTCGTCACTATCTAACATTAGTTTATTTAGTGATTTTCTTGTTTGATTAAAAAGTTTTATTTCCATATTTCAATTATTAAGATTGCTCATTTTATATCAGTTATTTTTTTCGCTTGAATTTACAAGCCCCCATGTTACCCGTAGCCAACGGTCTCAAATTTTATAATTGTTTCTCCGCTACGGCGAGTTTAGCACTGCGTAGATTATATCATTAATTGAATATAAAGAATATGTTCTAATGCCGCTGCCTCCTATAATTTTCTAGATATCTTCTTGCTGTATCCACACCCTTATGTATTGAAAACTTTCATCCAGTATATGTTCAAGGTATTTCCCCTTTATGATTCTATAAGTTGTATGTAGTTTTCCTCCGATTCCTTAACCGAACTTTTGACAACAATTCCCTTACGTTATTTTTAACAGATAAGGGCTACTTGACCTGCAACTTGCCAGTTTGTTTATTGAATAAATTAACAAGACAAAGGAAAATCAAATATTTTACCTTACACTTTCCAAATGGCAAGAAATGAGACTGGCACTTTTTTACACTTTTTTCTTATCCAGATCAATAAGGTATTGATTAACTTGTGAAAAAATGCGATAAAAACAGATTTCGGATATAACTTCGATCAAAAATATAAGTTCTGATTTTTCAGCAATAACTGCTGTCTGCCCATATCTTCCTTTGATCTGCTATCGCACGATATGGAAGGGGGCTAATAAAAAAACTAAAAAAGCATAGTTTTCAGCCACTTCCTATGCCTGGCTCGGGCGTGCTGGTATTTTTGAAAATATGGTCATTTCTTATTCGATTTATTGGATGGGAAAGGTAAAGATAAAAGCCAAATATCAGCTAAAACAACCTATTCGTTTAAGATAAAGCATAAACAGTTGAAGTAGTTTTCACCTTACCGTCGACAAGGGTAAGTTTACCATGTATAATAACTTAAAACACTAATATCATGTCTAAAATAAAAAGATACATTTTTACAACGCTTGTTTTTTTTTCTTATTTAAATCAGTCGTATGCAGTAATATTATCTGCAGGTTTCAGGACTGATACCATAAAGAATGATCCGGCAATAAAACTTTTTGCTCCGGGTGAAATTCCAACTATTGCTATAGGGAGCGCAGCGCCCGCGTTTACGCCGGATGGTAAAACTGTTTACATTGGTCAATCTGCAAAAGCGGGGGATATATCGATAATGGTTTCGCACCTGGCTGGTGGTAAATGGTCGGCGCCGGAAATGGCTGGTTTTTCCGGCGAATACCGTGACCTTGAGCCTGCATTTTCGCCCGATGGAAAGTATATCATTTTTGCATCCAACAGGCCAATTACTGCCGGTGATTCCTTGTTGGATGGGAACTACAACAAGAGTATACAAAAAGCCAAGGGCGGTAATTTGTGGAAGGTGAAAATAACAAAAAAGGGCGCAGGGGTGCCCGAGCCCCTGCCCGCTGTTATTAATGCCAACGGCTCAATGTTCAGCCCGGCTGTTGCCAGTGATGGCAGTATTTATTTTATGCGTGCCGATAGCGGGAAGAGTTTTCATATTTACCAATCACAACTAACAAACGGGAAGTTTGAAAAACCTGTGAGGATTTCGTTTAGTCTTGATAAATACGGGGAATACGACCCGGCCGTGGCGCCCGATGAATCGTTTATCATCTATTCAACCGGCCGGCCGCCTGCCCCGCCGCATACCGCCGATCTTTTTATCGTTTTTAAAAATGGTAATACCTGGGGCGAACCGATCGACCTGCGTACATTACTTTCTGATAAAGTATATGGCGTTGAGGCCCGACTTTCGCCCGACCTCAAGACCTTATATTTTACAAATCAGCGCAAAGCAAACGGAGAAACTGACCCCAATGGCAGCTATACATGGATGGTGGATATATCGGGGGTTTTGAAGGGGCATGGCATAGAAGTAAAACAGCAGACAAGGTAATGCCTATTTTTCTCGATAAATTTAATAAATTGATGGGCAATTCATAAAAATAAGCAACGCCAAATAGTTCAAAAACCTGTTTGGCGTCCGTCAAATTATCGATATTAATGGGTATCTATTTTTTATTTATAGGTACTTTAGTGTTAATGCGGGGGGTGTTATTTATTCAGCCATTGTTTAAAGCGTTCTGTCCTTTCTACGCTCACAATAGCATCCATATCATATTCAAGCGGGGGTAAGAGTTCAACTTTTACCCTGCTTTTAGGATAATGGTGCATACTACCAATAGCAGCGTGGCCAATGACGAGCTTCCTGTTAATTCTGAAAAAAAATAGGGGGTTCAGTTTACCTGCCAAAGCGTCCAGGGTCTGATCAAGGGTGTATTTATTATTGTCTGTAGTTACCAAAAAGACTATTTTCTCATACGCAAAAAAGTACGCTACTTGCTCTACCGGAACCGTTCGTATCTTCTGGCCGATAGTTACCATAAAACGTTTCTGATAATCCCTTTTCATTAAGTTTTCTACCAGGCCCGAAAGATCTGCTTGGGAAAATACGGTTTTACGCAGGTTATTGTACTTGCTCACGGCTTGTTTTAGCGCCTCCATGCTTACAGGTTTGAGCAGGTAATCAATGCTGTTTACCTTAAAGGCCTCAATAGCGTACTGGTCAAAAGCAGTCGTGAAAATCACAGGTGTATTTATCTCTACTTGTCTAAAAATCTCGAAGGCTGGGCCATCTGACAGATGAATGTCCGCAAAAATCAGATCAGGTTTATGTGTTTTCAGCCAAAGGACGCTTTGCCTTACAGATTCCAGCTTTGCAATTACAAGGATAGAAGCATCTATGCGGTTAAGCATCACCTCCAGTTTCCTGGCGGTAATAGCTTCATCTTCAATAATAAGAACTTCCATCAGTTGTCAATTTTAGAACAGGAACATGCACACTAAAGTAGAAATCATTCTCTATAATTTCAGGCTTCTTATTGGAAAGCATATGATATCTCAAGAACAAATTTTTCAAACCTATCCCAGTGCTAAAAGAATGGTTGTACCTCGGTTGCTTGTTATTGCTTACAATGATATTTCCATTTTTCTTTTCGAGGGTAACAAACAATATCTTTTCCCGTGAAACTTCATTATGCTTGATCGTATTTTCCAGCAGCAATTGCAGTGACAGTGGAGGAAGGAAACCATCCAACTCATCGTCATTTAAACGGTAATCGAACATAAAGCTTTCACCGAAACGGAGCTTTTGTAAAAATATATAGGAATTTAGCGCTTCTATTTCCTCCCTTACAGGCACAGCCCGGCTTTCTGCCGCCTCTAATACATACCTGTAGATATTTGCAAACTCATTGATGAATTCTTCTGCTTTATAGGCATCTAAATGCACAAGCCCCGAAAGTACACTTAAACAGTTGAAAAGGAAATGCGGATTTAATTGCTGTGTGAGCATTTCAAACCGGGCCAGGGCATTTTCTTTTTCCAGCCGTTCGGCCAGCAACAACGATTTTTTCCATTCCCTGAAAATGTAGAATCCCTCGGTTACCGAAAAGCCGATAATATTAGCTATCGGGGTTATGATCAAGTTAGCAGCGATATTCGGCCATAAAAGCCCGGAATGAAAAATTTGATGGTAAAGTAAAGTAGTTATTGTACCGATAAGCATTCCAAATATCACCGCCGCAAAGGTGCCCGAAATAATTCTTAAAGTGATATGCCTTTTCCAGGGATACCGGCTATTGAGGAAGTTGATTGTCTTTACATCCAGCGGGACTAATAGCAGCGAAATAAAAAATGCGAACAGGAAATTAACCAATACGGCTTTAACATCGAAAAATATCCTGTTTGATTGAAAGGGCAAAAGCCCCTGAATGAAAAAGAAAAGCTGTAGTAAAGCGCTTGCTGCTGCGGAAATTAAAATCCAGGCTTTTATGGTTTTAAGCATGTGCGCGTTGTTTCATTTTTTTACCAATAAATTGGAAAATAGCTATTATGCCCAATATGCAGACGCTTAAGCAACATAGCCAGGCGAATGCATCTCCAACTATCGGATATAATGTCCATTTGCCTTGTATCGGTAATTCTGCTTCCATAATTAAATCACCCGTGTCAAAATAATTCTTAGAGGCGAGAACAGTTCCACTAGCATCTGCTATGGCAGCAAGTCCGTGGGTAGTTTCCCGGATGACACTTGTTCCGTTTTCTATTCCTCTGAAAAGCGCCATCCTGGTATGAAACGGGCTGATTTCCTGCCAGTCGTTTGCCGGTATCACCAGTAAATCAATTTTCTTTTCACCTGCCTGCTTCACCAGCCCAGGGAAGTCGGCATCATAACAAATCACCGTTGAAAGCCTGCCATAGGGCGATTGTATTACCGGCAGTACCCCGTTACCCTTGATACACGGCTCGCCAGGTACTGGATTAGATTTATAATACTGGTAAAGCACACGGCCTTCCGGAGAAACAATGACAACTTTGTTTTCTACCGAAAAGGGCATTTTGCCGGCTACAGGCACTCCCATCCCCAAAAATAGATAAATGTTTTCCTGTTTGGCAACTGCCATCGCTTTTTCTAAAAAAGCATGTTCGTCTTTTTTAAGAAGCAATATGTTTCCTTCAGCCCCCACGACGATATTGGCTCCTTTTTTTCCTTCCTTCGAAGCCATGCTTAACCACTGGTCGGCAAGCTGGAGCAGGTGGTGCCGCTGAGGCTCAAATTTTGGATTCAGGGTGTCTTTTGATAATTCATCCATGTTAAAATCACCCCAGCTCATTTTTACGGCAACACCCGCTACTTTTACCTTTTCATCAGTTGTCTGCGGTACCAGCCAGCGGACAAGGCCGAATACTAACACAAATGCCATAAAAGCAAAATAACCTTTTAATTTAAGAAGAGTGGCCTTTTGGAAAGAATTTGACCAGAGCCAATTAGCAACCGATGCCGTCCAGCCAATAACAAAGGTAATTCCCCACTCGCCTGTTAGCGACGCCAGCTGCAATAAAATCTTGTCACCATATTGTGAATTGGCAATGGAACCCCAGGTGCCATAAGGGCCAAAGGACAAAGCAAATTCAGAAGCGACCAAGGTTACCGGTAGTACCAGCGTAGTCCAAAATGCCTCCGGGCGATAAGTAAAGGTATGTACGAAGTAAGGGAAGGACACAAAGGAGGTGATAAGTAACAACACCATTAGTCCTGCTATTCCGGGAACAGGAACGGCACCTGAATAGGCAAACTTTATAGCAAAATAAAATAATACAAAAAATAGGAGCAAGTTCCAGCCTCCTTTTCGTAATGCCAGGAACCGGAGCAGAAGGATAGGATAAATCCATGTCACCAGTCCGATGTGCCATTTGGATCCTGTTAAAATTAAGAGGGCCATGCCAATAAACAGGCATAGGTAACTTTGCAAAAAAGGGTGTTGTAATAACCGTTTCATATTCTTTTTTTATGCAATTGTATTCTTTATGCCATGCGTAAAGAAAAAAATAGTGATGAACGAAGCAAATAGCTTAATGAGCCGGAGCGGAAAGGGATGAATCAAAAAAATATTTCCAACCGAAATGGCCAGCTATAGCTGTTCTTGCCCGTGGCTTTTTGTTGTACTTCCAGAAATCGATGCTAAGACCAATTATTATTCATGCTTTCTGGTTTTAAGCCTAATTTGCCGAGTCGATCATTAGCCGGTTCCTGGGCCACCGCACGTATCTCAACAATGAATTGCACACTGATATCAATATTATGGTCAACCTGCTCCTCCACCCAACCTACCGCGCGGTGATCTATAAGGTCATCAAAGAATGTGATCTTGGATTTACCACCATCAAATAAGAACTGGACGACACCAAAAAAGTGGTCGTTCGGAATCAAAGTATCTATTATGCCCTGAACGAGGAACTGTTTACTACCTGACCAACGCCGTTGGCAACCCATCAATACTCACCATATTCTTTTCTGCCTTATAGATTTCAAGCCCTTCGGTGCCTTTACTGGCGGCCCACTTTGGCATGGTATCCCGTTCGCCTTCATAATTATAATAAGGCACTGAAAATCCGCAGGAGGTTTGCACCATGTCAATATCGGCAACAATAATTTGCCTTGTCGACATTACCAGGCTAAAGTTTTGGGCTAACGCTTCCCATTCTGCATCACCCGGTATCACTGTATAGCCTTTACCATATAAGCGTAATATCAGCGGCGGGCCATCGTAGGCGCAAAACATAAAGGTGATGCGGCCATTCTCGAGGATATGAGCCGAGGTTTCGTTACCACTACCAATAATATCCATGTAGGCCACACGGCTGGTTGATAGCACCCTGAAGCAATCCATTCCTTTTGGTGAGAGGTTGACATGCCCTTCGGCGCTTAAAGGCGCCGAAGCGACAAAAAACATTTTTTGCTTCTCAATAAATGCCTTATGCTGGCCCAATATATCATCAAAAAACTTACCCATATGGTTAAAAATTACGGTTGATCAAATTTAGCGATATTTAATAAAACGTGTGTCCCTATTACTACAGATGCCTGGCCTTTGCCGCTAAAAGGCCAGAAGATCAATATAGTTTCTTACACGGGTACGATAACTACCGCCTATCGGAATTTTTTCTATACCTATAAATACATGTTTGTTGGCCACTACTTTTACGAGATAATTTTTATTTATGATATATGACAAATGAACACGCATGAAGCACGAGGGTAGCAGGCTTTCCATATCTTTCATTCGCTTGTAAATAAGCAATCGTTTCTCTTTGAAGTGCAGGCTTACGTATTCTTTTTCTCCTTTGATATATAAAATATCTTCAAAAGAAATCCGCACCATTTGGCTGCCGCTTTTGACGAACAAGTGATCAGTTTCAACAGCAATATTTATTGGCTGTTTTTCGATGCTTGCAGCTATTTTTTCAACTGTTTGAGTGAAATTAATATAAGACAAAGGCTTTGGAAGATAATCAATTACATGGTACGGAAAGGTGTTCAAAACATGTTTGCCGGACCCTGTAATAAAAATAAATTTTTGGTCCAGCGGCAGCACGCCTGCCAGCTCCAGGTCCCTTATTGCGGGCATATCCATGTCTATGAAAATGACATCCACACGTTGGTGCTGTAAAAAACTCACCGCATCTCCGCCATTATAAAACTGCCCCTTAAACTCAAATGCCGAAACTTTTGAAATGTATTGTTTAAGTAACGCTAAAGTGCCGGGCTCGTCAATGATAATGCAGCTTGTTTTCATCCGTTATTTGAGAGGAGTAACCCGGCGTTTAATAAATCCAGTTTTCATCGTTGAGCTTTTCGATTAAAGATTAAGAATATTTTCCCGCCGATTAGAAAGATACTCGTCCGTAGACTTAAGACCTTCTGCAGCACATGCTGAATTAAGTGGATAGCTATTTGAATTAGTTTTCGTCCTTGTCATGCTATATAGTTATGTGGTCAACAGAATATGGCCGGTTATCACTTCGCCGTTAACGCGGATCGCTACTCCTTGTTGTCGTTGTTATCCTAATGCTAATCGTACCGCCTGCTCAGCATGTAACCGTGTAGTTTCAAAAAGCTCAACTTTAATATCAGGCTGTGTGATCATTAATTCAATTTCTATGCAGCCCGCAATAATTCCCTCCGCCCCACTGTTAACGAGGTGATCGACAATCTCTAATAAACGCGATTTTGAAGAGTCATTGACAATGCCGATAACTAATTCTTCGTAAATAATGCGATGGATATCCTGTCGCTCATCTTTACCAGGGATAATGATTTCAATACCAAACTTATCCTGGTAGCGGTTTTTTAAGAAATCCTCCTCCATAGCAAATTTGCTGGCTAACAGTCCGAGTTTTTTTAACTTTTTCCTTTGAATTTCTTCGGCCGCAGCATCTACAATATGGATTAACGGGATATTGATGTAGCGTTGAATTTCATCAGCCACCTTATGCATAGTATTGGAGCAAAGCACTACCATATCTGCTCCGCTTGCTTCAAGGCGTTGGGCTGCGCTAATCATTTTATGCTTAAGTAGTTTCCATTCGCCTCTGTGCTGTATTTCCAAAATTTCGGCAAAATCAACCGAAAGCAATAAACACCGGCAGGAATGATTTCCTCCCAGTGCTTCACGGACTTTACGATTTATTACCTGGTAGTAAAGCGAGGAACTTTCCCAGGACATCCCGCCAATTAATCCAATTGTCTTCATTTTACCCGATTACCACTCTTTTCATTGCCGTAATAGTTTCCAAATGTAATTTCTCGTGAAATGACAGGAATTCCAGGCCATCATCAATACTTACCGCCTTATTGCCGAACCGTGTGGACCAGCTTATGTAATTACCAAAGATCTGGCTTTCATAATCAGTTTCTAATTGCTCCAATGTGGTAACCAGCAATTGTTTGATATTTACAATTTCAATAACGCTGATAATTCCCTCCGGCCTGGAACCCGGCCCAAACTTTTTTCCAAAATCATCACTTATCAATTGCGGCAATCCTGATTTTTGGTAGCATATTCCTTGTTGCACGACTATCATGTGCCCCATATTCCAGCTAATGTTATTTTTAAATCCCAGCGGAATTTGGTTAAATTGATCGACGGTCAGGTCTTCCAATTGTTCAAGCAGCGAAGTTCTTGCATTTCTTATTGTTTCTATTTGCCGGTTCATGTTTATCAATTATAGGACGATTTCATATCTATAGATTAGCGACCTCGTTTATTGAAGCGAAGCCGTCGTTGCAATAGGGTAATTGATGTTTGTTTTTTTTATTTGGATTAATTTTCTAAAAATTACGGTATGTAGAAACAATATCGTTGCAGGGGCAAATGCAGGGAACCAGACAAATGGGAATATTGCCATTTCCCGCTCACCAGGGCCACCGGTACCGATGAAATTCTTTGCGTCCAGTGCCGCAATGATAAGCAGTGTCAGTATGTCCAGTATTCCCAAAATATTCCAGGCATACACTGCAGGAATACTCCATGACTTTCCTTTTAAAACCATCCTGGCTACGGGTATGGCCAAAAGCGCAGTAACAATATCACCCATTCCTGCCGAAAAAGCAAATTCAGTAGGTAGCAGGTGATAGCTGTAAAGAATAATGAAAAATACACCGACAAACCTAAACACATGCATGGTGATCAGGGATTCCAGTGTAATTGACCGGAGTAATTTTTTGAATAATTTAGTGTTCCCAATAATTCCAAATAATATAATCATTAATGGTAAACCACCAAAAACCATTACGGTAGGCGGTAATGAGCTATTGTCAAACACTCCTTTTAATGAGAGTATTGAAACATAAGCGAGGTAAGCGATATAAAAGCCCAAAATACCATATTGAATATTTCTTGCTTTACTGGCGCTCATGCCAGCGTTGATTGCAGCCTGTTTTACGCGGTATGCAATGAAGGTAAGAGAACAAAAAATGCTGAGAATGAAGAGAACGATTGCCCATAAAGGCATACTTGATATGTAATTTGCCATTTTATTTATTGATTAATTAACAAGACAAAGGAATATCAAATTTCCTGGCTTACACTTTCCAAATGGCAAGAAATGAGACCGCCATTTTTTTTGTATCCCTTTTTATCCTAATTGATGCGTAGCGATTAACCTGGGAAAACTTACCCTATGTTAAACGGCTTTTTTAGGCTTGATACGTAAAAATAAGTCCTGACTTGATTTTCTTTTTTAAATGGTTTCAGTATCTCTTGTAAAGTCATTTAGTATGTTCCCCGTATTAAGCGTACCTACAGGTTCAAAGAGCATAATCTCCACTTCTTCGGTAGCCACCGGCTTATGTTCAACTCCTCTGGGTATTATAATAAACTCCCCCTCATTCACTTCAATATTCCCGGTATGTAATTCCATCACAAATTTACCTTTAACTACTAAAAACAGCTCATCTTCATCATCATGATGGTGCCAAATAAACTCCCCCTTCATTTTCACCAATTTAACATGTTGCCCATTTAACTCGCCGGCTACTTTAGGGCTTCTGCGTTCATGAATAAGTGAGAATTTTTCAGCGAGGTTAACTTTTCTTATTGTTTCCATTATATATGTTTTTTACTATGTTTTGATCATATTTAAAGCGGGATCATAAAAGCAAACTTTTGTATCGCGGCAATTTGTGTATCCGGATAATGAAGCCCATCGCGCGGTACTTTGGATAATTGGCATATTTTAATTAATCAAAAGTAGATACTGCATTCGCTGCGGGCAACCTGTTTCTTGCTGATTTGCAGTATATGTATGAATCATCTGATTAGCAGCGGGGAGAAAATTCAAATAATGTTTCGGAATATTATGTTATGCGGCTAAAATTTCATCTTAAATTTTTTACTCAACTTTGTCTTTACCTGACTTATAGCCAGGACGTTGGACGCATTGGGCGCCATTCTTAGGCGGGACGTAATTTGACACAATAATCAGACGTAAAGGGTGCATCGCCCTCTGTTAGCGCCATGAAATTCCTGGTACTGGTGTCTATATATTTCGATAGCTTAGTTGAATCATATAACATTTGACCTAAAGCTGTCATCAAGGTCGACGGCCTTTTATTCAATGAACTCATCAACCTCTCGAATTAATTTTTCAAACAGGCTATTTCCACCTCAGCACGGGATAGCTTGAATGCCTTTGCTTTTTCTGTAAAAAGGCTGCCCGGCATTGCCGGACAGCTAACTAAACTAAACCCAGGAATTCATCCCTGAATCTCTTGAGATGCTTAGGCCTCAATTTTTCTCATCAACTTCTCGGATTAGCTTTTCAAACAGGGGGTCTAGTAAATCAGCCGTCCGGTTAACCTGGTCGTTTTGGAATTGTGCAAGTGTGGAAGAAGGTAAATCGTATTCTGCGAAAGCCTCCTGGTTGACATCTTCATAAACGAGCACGCGAATAGGGGTATAAAGGGCTACTCGTATGTCATTGCTGGTCATGGTTAGTACCAACAACGGATTACCAAGTTCATATGTCGTTGCCTTTGAATGAATTCCTATCAAACTTAATAAGGAGCCGTGAGGCCGGTTGCTAAGTATAGCTATATTCTCTTTACCGGCTACACTTTCCAAATGTGCTTTTGTCTTTTCCGCGTCCGTTTGCAAATCTTTAAAGTCCTCCAGGGTAAGTTTTGTGAGGGTGGATTCGAGGTTTTCGATAAACTGCCCGTAAGTGCTCCGAAGTTTTGTGGTGATGCGTTTTGTTTGAAATGTAGTTTCCATTTTTTATAAAAATTATATTTATTTGATTACTATAATTAGCATTAAGATCAGGGCTTTAAGCGGAACTTGCTGACTATACATACCGACAAAGTAAAATCAAATATCCCGGCTTACACTTGGCAAATGGCAAGAAATGAGAAAGGCTATTTTTTTAACCTTTTCTGATCCCGCTTAGTGAAGTATCGGGGAACAAAAAGGGCGTGAATAATGAAATTACACTTGTAAGCCGGTAAAAATACTTGGGGGTTTTTTGGTGACAATTAGTTTGAGATACTGTGGAATTGGGTCATGGCAATATTCGCCTGCCTAATTCATAGTTGTTACTTTAGGCCATTAACAGTTTTACAACATACAATATAAAAGCGGATTAACGGGAGTTGTTCGCGAACGCAGTTATAAGTATTATGTTCAAAAGTGTTAAATACACAAATTAAAAACCGTAAATGCGGCAATTTGAAAGCCTTTTGTAAGATAAATCATCGAATACACCAGCACATTTTCACCATGCAGGCAACCAATAGCGCGAGTCGGATAAACTTAAAGGCCGGGCAAGCCATTGAAAACAAAACACAATTGCCCGCTTGTGTAGCCTCCTATGAAAAGCTTTATAAGTAAAATTGGTTATTTTCTCTGTTTTATTAATGATTAAATATGTTTTTTCTTTTGCCAGCCTCCAGTAAAGGCAATAAAAATCACTGGCAGTAATAACTGCCTTATTTAAGATTATCCCCGGTTTCTCAGCCTCCTATTTGCGATCATCCTAAAAGGAGCCGCCAGCATTCATTATGGGTTAATATAAAAGGTGCTGCCTACTTGACGTTGCAGACTATAACAGCCGCAGGCTACACATTGCAGTCACCTTTGTATCTGGTGTGCAACAGCCTGTTTTGTACCACTGCCGGGTATATGTTGCAGTCACCTTTTTTTCTTTTGAGAGCAAAGAGGAAAATCCTTTATTGTTATTGTTTGTCGTGTTAGTATGTGTGTAAACTCGGAGAGTTTTCCATATACTAACACGTATCCACCATGCTAACCAGGCTCGGCAGTACTATCGTTAAGGCATGTTTTATAACCGTCTCCCGTTTTGATCACATGCCACATCCTACGCAAAAGTTTATGTGCCACCTTGATAATTATCTTGTTCGGTTGTTTTCCAGTATGGGTTCTGTAATATGCCTGCATCGTAGGGTCTCGTCTAACAGATACCCATGCGCTTTCTATTAGATAACTTCGCACCAGACTTTTAGTCCGATAAGTTAACCCTCTGATCTGGACGGTTTCACCTGTGCTGTAAACGCTGGGGATCAGGCCTACATAACTCGATAAATGATCGAACTTTCTGAATCTTCTAATATCCCCTAACTCTGATAATATACCAATGGCGATAACAGGTCCCACACCAGGAATGGTCATTAGTAATTGATAATCATCGTTGAAGCACGCTGTGACGTACTGCCGAAGGTCTTTGTTTATAGTAAGCCATTCCTGACGGACAAATGCCAAATGTCTTAACTTACTTTGTAAACTGGTGTAACCCGTGACATATTTCCACTCAAGATCCTGTATCCAGGTTGTCATTTCCTTAGTCCAGTTGGCCTTCTCAAATTGTGATGGGAATTTAATGCCGTAGTACAGCAGTTCAGCCTTGATTTGACTTTTAAGTTTCCGCATAACTTTAGTCAGATTGTTTTTTTGCCGGAATAAACTTCGGAGCTGTTCTCTCTGCTCATCAGGTACGTGTATTCCCGTAAGATGTCCAGATTGTAATTGTTTGGCCAAGTTTCGACAATCCATCTTATCATTCTTTTGATCCTTATTCTTTGCACTTTGTGGTATATCAGATGGATTGAGAACTTTGACTTGCCAGCCGGCCTTTGCTAACTGGCGGTAAGGAATAAAGCCGCAACAGGATGCTTCGTAACAACATTCAACAGGATAATCTTTGAAATGCTGGTTCACGTAGCTAATAAGTTTATCAGGCTCTGATGGCATGTTGAACGTTTTATGCTCGAACAGATCAGTCCTTATACTTACTGACCAGCTCTTTTTATGAACGTCTATGCCGATGAATAACTGTGGTGTTTGCATATGCTTAATGTTTTGTTTCTAAACAAAGCTTTTACATAGATGCTTGACGTTTTATCCCGGCGCGGGCTATCTTCGCTGATGTGGTGAATATGGAATTAATTATATTTGTTTACATGAAAAAAGCATCCATACCGCAATATTCATTCGAAAGTTATCGCCCGGTTCACCGGGAAATTACGCAGCGTGGCGAGTTCGGCTATGCTGCAGTTGATCCTGCCAAATATATTCCCGGTTTTGAGGTGTACTCAAAGAAGGATATTCGCCCCGCTTTTGGCCCGGTAAAGGTGAATGCTTATCGTGTGGGTTTTACTACCTGTGGCTCGGTTGAAGTTGATTTGGGACTGGATACATTCATTCATCACAAAGGTATCATTACCATTACTGCGCCCGGTTCTATTTTCTCGTACCGTAAGGCAAGTGCCGATTACGCAGGATATTATTGCCTGTTCGAAGGGTCTTTTTTAGAGCTGTTGCTGCGAAATTTGGATACCGATTTCCCTTTCTTTAATGCTCAAGGCATATCATCTTTTCAACTTTCGGATACCGAGCTGGATAAGTTTGTTAAACTGATGTGGGAAATTGACGGGGAAATAAAGGCCGGCCAATCGGACAAACGTCAGGCCGTTCAGCATTATTTATACCTCATGCTTATTGAGGCTAAAAGATGTTATAAAAGGCAGATGCCCCAACCATTAGCCGCAACCGAACCACATAACCTGGTGGCTGTTTATAACAAACTGGTTAGTCAGCATTTTTTGAAAAAACGGAATGTGTCCGATTATGCCGATATGATGAACGTAACGCCCAATCACTTAAATAAGGTAATTAAGGAACATACCCGCCAAACTGCTTCATCAAAAATTAGCGAGATGTTACTGCTGGAGGCTAAAGTCCGATTAAATTATACTGCACAAAGCGTTGCCGAGTTGGCTTATGAATTAGGTTTCAGTGAGCCATCTGCCTTTAACCGGTTTTTTAAGAAACATACCGGTATCACCCCGCTCGAATATCGTACATCGGCATAAATGGGTATATACAAAGCATAATCCGGTCAGTAGCCGGAACTGCAATCACCTGTAATTTTGCTTTACAATATTTATTAAAAGCAAAATGAAAAATCTACAAAACAAAAGAATTGTAATTTTTGGTGGTACATCCGGCATCGGTTTAACTACTGCAAGTATGCTTGCTGCCGAGGGTGCCGAGGTTATTATATCAGGCAGGGATCAAAACAAACTTAAGCACGCTATAAAAGAAAGCAGCGCATCGCCACTTTCACAATCTGTAAATGCTGCCGATCGTAATCAGTTAGATGCATTTTTTAAAAGCATTGGTAATTTCGATCACCTTATAATTACTGTCAGCGGCGGCAAAGGAGCCGGTGCATTTAAAGATTTAAATCTGGATGATTTACATGATGGATTTGAAGAAAAGTTCTGGCCACAGCTTCGTACTTTGCAAACTGCACTTCCTTACTTAAGTAATACTGGTAGTGCTACTTTAATTACTGCGGTATCGGCTACTTCAGGGAAGCCCGGTTTTTCGGGGCTGGCCGCGATTAATGGCGCTATAGAATTAATGATACCGGTTTGGGCCAAAGAGTTGCGACCTTTGCGTATTAACGCCATTTCGCCTGGGGTTATAGATACTGCCTGGTGGAATTCCTTCCCGGCAGATGTTAAAAACAGTTTGTTTGAACAATTTGCCGCAGAAACCCCTGTAGGCCGCAATGGCAAACCCGAAGACATCGCCAAATCCATACTCTTTATGATAGAGCAAGAATTTATAACCGGCCGTATTTTGCAGGTTGATGGTGGATTTGGATTATAAACAGGCCGCAATTAAAAACAGAAAGCCACCCATTGGAATTACTTTTGCATAACAAAGATGTATATCAAAAGCATAAACTAAAGGTAATTTATTTTATCATTTTTCACCCCGCAACCACATAACGTAAGACAGTGTTAATTGCTATTGCGTTTTCAGCAGATGGTTAAGATAAGAGGTTCTGTATTGCTGGCTGAAAAAACTAATAACTGAGTTAGGTAATGGTCGCTCCCTAACTCTTATCCTGTTTCCAGACCGTTTAATGGCGGCCCACGGCGATTTTCCTAAACTATATATGTTGTTGTACTTCCCTAAATAAGTGAAGTGTTCGAAGTTATATGGTATTCCTTCAGCTCCCAAAGGCGAATCCTTGCTGGCCAGGTGAAAATGAAGATGGGGCCCGTCCGACTGCCCGGTAAATCCTAAAGCGGCGATGACCTGACCTTTTTTTATGTTTTGCCCGGCTTTAACTTTAATGCTTCCCGGCTTTAGGTGCTCGTAAAAAGCGTATTCGTCTTTCCCTATCCTCACGGATATATAGTTCCCGGTGGCGCGTTCCGGACCAACCCGCTCGCGGCCCGAAACAGTGGGTGTTTCCAAAAAATCATTACGAACGGATGCAACAACGCCATCAGCTACCGCCAGGACATCTGCGCCATAGCCGTACCAGTCTTTTACAACGTCATCATTACATTTTGCTAACCGGCCCATTTTATTGAGCTTTATGAAGTCAATTGCAAACCGTCCGGGAATAAAGGCATGGCCGTTTACGGTGTAAATTACCCTGCGGTGGCCGGTACGCCATGATGGGTCATAAACTGCGGCCCAGATGCCGCTTCTAAGCGGTGGCCCCAAAACAAGTGGTCGATTTTTTTCGTTATTGACTGCCATGAACGTAACAGAGTCACTCGTAATTATGCCCATTTTTGATGTTTCAAACTTTAAACTATGTGCAAGCAGATTGCCATCATCTTGTTTTTTTATATCCAGTTCGATATAAACGACACATGAACTGCCAGACGGAAGAACAGCTGAGTTATCCTTTCCTTGCGTCCCGATTCTGCTAACCTTTTTTTTTAATTCCTCATTATCAAACGAGGCGAGCGGCATATGGTTCTTCGAATCCGATATTTGTAACGTTTTTAAGTGAATGGTATCCAATCCAAAATTAGTAATATAAAGCTCATAATAAACGACCGGCCTGCCATCGATAACTACCGGTTTCGGAAGAAATGGACTCCTGATTTCAAGATTTGTTTTATATTGCTGCGCAAAGGCCGCTTGTAAATAGAAAGTGAATGTGCAGGTAAATAAAGTTATTGCATATATTTTTGCAAAGTTCTTCTTTTTGTTATTTGTAATTAATTTATAAATGGCGAAGTCGTTTAGTCTCAATGTAATTTTCGTTTTTAAATGCTTTCAGTATCTCTTGTAAAGTCATTGCCTATGTTTCCAGTATTCACTGTATCCGCGGGTTCGAAGAGTACATGCTTACAGCCATATTCTGTTTTTCTAAGTTCATCAATTATAGCTTTTATCATATGAATAATTTTTTACCAATTTTAACACTACCCTATAAACTTTACTATTCTATCAACGCCACTGCAGATTCTTTTCCTTCCATCAAAGTAAATGACGAGTAAATAAGCCCGGCGCTTTTGGAATAATCGATTTTACGCTGGTAGGGCATTATTATCGAAAAGTAAAAGGGCAATTGATTAGCTTCATGATTACCCGTTTTCCGCAGAAGTTGTTCTTTAACGGAGAAAAATGCTTTATCATCGGTCGTTTTAATTTTGCCAGCAAGCGCTAATACAACCTTTCTGCCGGCGGTATCAAATTGCCTTATTTTATAGTTTCCGCCACAAAAAATACTTTGTTTCAACAGCGCCAGTGAAGTGGTAAAGCCTCCTCTTTCTTTTGCGACGAAATAGCTGCTACCGAGGAACTTACTTTCTGTAAATCCGATATAAGCAAGCTTAACAACCATTTTCGCTGAATCATTTATTATCGGCATTGCCAAACCGTTATTCCCGGAAATATAAAAGAAATCATACCGGACTACAGGCCTTGAATAATAGGGATGGATTGCTGGACCATCGCCATTTGTTAATGTATAGGTAAGAATTATGGTTTTGCCTGCCTCAGCGCTAAACCGGAATTCTCCTTCCTGGCCGACGGCTACAGAAGTTACTCCTTTGGAGAGCGAAAAAATATTTCCAGAATTTGGCATGCGAATCAAGACGCGGCCAGTTTTATCAGTTTTTAATAAAACGGATATGGTCAGCGAGGACGAATCTTTCCTTTTAATTTGATAGTTAATCTGTATTGTCTCCGCAAAAACTGCCAGGCTGCTCAAACAAATTAAGCAGAGTAAAATAGATAAGTAAATGGTTTTTTGCATTGTTAATGATCGAAATTTGTTGCTTTTATAATTCCCTAATATAGGTTGCGTAGGTTTTCCATCACTTGTCAAATGACAAGAAATGATCAAAACATTTCTTTACAAAAAATCTGATAACAGCCACGTTTCCATACTTTCGACTGGTGTGATTTGAATTGGCCATTTCTACTATTGCCTTCATGCAGGGGTTGCATTTTACACTATCGCGAGAACTCTTCACAGAGCCACTGGTACTCCTCGTTATTGTTGTAACCAGCCATTATTATAGTTGTGTGGCTGATCTTGAACCGGAATTTATAAACAACTGCTTATCTCTCAGATAAACCGCTATCCATATCAATATTAAAAATATCGAAGACGAGGGAAAATGTCCGTTGGACAATTCAAACGACATAGCCCCGCCGAAATAAGAACATGCCAGGAAGAAACCGATGTTGCGGGCTTTGGGTATCCATAACAACGCTACCAGGAGTAACTCTGTTACACCCATAATTGTTATATAGTTCCTGAGGCCGGATTTACCGAATGATTGGACAACATCCCTGTTTGCTGATAGCTTCCCGGCTGCGCTTAAAAGAAGGATGACAGATGGTATGACAAGCAATACTATAGAGAAGATGCGGGTAGATTTTGACATGATAAACTGATAAATAATGAAGTGTACGTAATATATGTGCCGGGCACGGTACAAAATTCACTACTTGCCTACTCATATTAAGCATGGGTTACCTTTCGGGAAGTAGTTTCTCAGAGGTAACCGGGTGGTTTATCAGCTTCCTGTCTTCCACGAACCGTTTTAATACCTGAAGTGTAATAGTCCAGTAAAAATCGAGGTGTTTATAGTGGCTTTCTGTCGGGAAATTGCTCAGATTCAGTTCCAGCAACGTTTGGTCTTCCTCCTGCAGTAAAGTAAACCTGATGAGCGTGTAGTTTCCAGGTTGATCAGGCAACCGGGACAAGGAACTTAAGTGACTGTATTCCAAAACATGGTTTTTCAAAAACTGCAAAACTACACCTGTATTTTTAACGGCGATTTTATAGGATACTTCCTGTGCATTTATAATGATCGGGCTGCCAACTTTCCAGGTGGTAACAATTTCAATTTCCGAGTCATACATCCAGCTTTTCATCAGCTCAGGTTGGGTAAGCGCCTCCCACACCGCATTTAATGACGCGTTCAGGCTAATTGATTTGCATATGATTTGAGGAGTGGCTGATTTATGGTCGTTCATAGCGCTAAATTCGGTAATAAATTTGTAAAAAGATCCTGCTTCCCTCCGGGAAACTACTTTCTGCGATGAAACCTTAGAAAAAAAACGGTCATTTGTATGTATTACCCCAGATCAATAAGCATGGAAAAGAAATTAGCCGTCAGCCTGGATAGGAATTGCTCGATGGAATTAATGGCAGCAAAAGATACCATCGCCATTTTAAGCACTAAATGGAAGATACAACTGATAACTACCCTGAATTACAGTGGCCCGTTACTGTTTATGGACCTGATACGGCTGGTCAAGGGCATTGCACCAAAAATGTTATCAAAAGAACTTTACGACTTGGAAATCAATTTATTGATAACCAGAACTGTGCAGCCGACCAGGCCGGTAACAGTTAAGTACGAACTGACCCCTCATGGAAAAACACTGGAAAGAATAATTAACGAGATGCGGGTATGGGGAAAAATACATCGCAGTCATATTCTGGAAATTGAGGACTGAGTGAGGCCAGCTACATATGCGACACCTTTATTTCGTTAACGTTTCCTCCAACTATCTTCAATGTAATTCTCAATGAACCAATAAGCGCTGGACTTCTGCTGGTTTGTTTATAAGCGAATACCTCTTCGGTGTACCGGTATATTTTCCGGTTCGATAAACGAAAAAAAATGAACGGACTAACTTTAGGGCAGGCGGCGAGTTCGTCCTGCGTTGTAAACTTTGTTCCCTCAACAGTAATAACTACCATACAGGGATCAAAGAAAAGTGTTTGTACTTTTAATTGGTTTGAATGTACAGGCGCTCGCAGGATACCCACATCGAGCCTGCCGTTCATTGTGGAGAACTGGTTCAAAGTCTAACTATCTTTAACGGTCAGGAAACGGGCGATACGCGCAAAGTATTTTGGCGGGAAGCCAACAGTAGCTTTAAATCTTCTTTCGAATTGTTTAACGGATAGTCCGGACTCCAGTTTAAAGGGTAAACAGACTATATTAAATTCAATTAACGCCTATAACTGTAACTATCCCCGGATTGCAAAGAAACAGCACTAATGTTCGCATTAAATTTTGCCTGCCGTTTGCAATTTGTGGTTGCTAATTAAACGCTTGTTTAGGAAATTTTCAAGATCGGTACCGAACATGTTCTTTGCAACAATAATGCCCTTAGGATCAATGATAAAGTTTGCCGGTATAGCTTGAATGTGGTACAAAAGTTCAGTTGGCCCTACGAAGTCTTTCCGATCTGAGGCATGTGCCCATGTTAACTGGTCATGTTTTATAGCTTGTTGCCAGTACTTTTTTGCGGTATCAAGTGATATACCCAGTATATTCAATCCTTTTGGATGATAAACAGCGTATTGCTTTACGATATTGGGGTTCTCTAAACGACAATTTGGACACCATGAGGCCCAAAAGTCGATCATCACATATTTGCCTTTGTAATCCGATAAGTTAATTGGTTTATCGTCAATCCCGATAACGGTAAAATCAGGGGCAGGCTGGCCGAGTGATACCGGCTTAATGGCCATTTCTCGCCTGATGAACTGGATTACGCCGGGGTTAGTATCAAACTTTCCTTTTATAGTCTCTGCATATGCTATTAATTGTTGCTCATATTTATCAGGATCGAGCATAGTTGATGCGAAGAAACCGACTAAGGAGTTTTTATTATCGTTTACGTATTTTAAAACTACCGCGCTCTCTTCAGCATTAACTTTTTCTAATTGCGGACGGTAAACATTAATCAATGAATCCGATTCTTTACCTATCGCTTGTGCTTTAGTCTGGTATTCATCGTAAATCCTGGTGTTTTCATCGGCGTAATTATCGGCTATTTTATTGGCCTCCTTTACTTTTTCCGATTCTTCAGAACCGGTTAACTGGTAAGTGTGATTGTTGTCGTTATTATCGGTAGTAAAATTAATTTCGTCGCCATTTTTAGCGATCAGATCAAATGAGGTTCCGCCAACACGCAATTTGTATAAACCCGCATAAGCAGCGTTATGGTTAAATTTAAATTTACCGTCTTCACTTAACGTAGTTGAATCCAAAACTTTTACTGAACTATCTATTTCCAATAAATAAATTGTTTTCAGGCTGGCAGGGTTTGAAATAGTTCCGGAAATAGTGAATGCATTTTCGCCTGTACATGAAAATATTAAAAATGATAATGCGGCTACAATATATAATGTTAAACAATTCTTCATTTTATTTTGCTTTTAATATCTGGTTTGTTTACTTCAAAGTCGGTTTATAGCCATGAATAATGGCTTTTTTGCAACAAGTTTTTTAATCGAATTAACTATCTGCAATCGGAATCGGAGTTATCTCTCTTTTATTCGATCAAGACCGTTCGCAATACCGCCTTTGATCATTTTCCCATAGCCATCGTCATGCAGGAAATGGGTATAAGAAAGTGCTATTTCATAGTTTTTGGTTGCCTTTTCAAATTCTTTTAAGTCATCATAGCCTTTGGCAATGTTAAGGTAAAGCGAAGGGTAAGCCCCTTTTATACTGTCGTCCCTGAATTTCAGTGCCAGGTTCAGCGCTATTTCATCCCAGGCCAGTTTATCGGCAACACTTTTTTGATGCCGGGCCCCATAATGAGCAGCAGTAAATTTTTCCTTGTCGTCACTCGCCTGTTCCCATGCTTGAAGAAACACCATTGAAGCTTCTTCATTTTTGCCCTGGCCTTCCAGGTCCATTCCTTCAATACAAAGTTTATTGATCTTATTTTTAGGGTCAAACTGCATGGTATTTATTTTTTCCAAAAATATCGTTTAGCTATTTGCGTCCACTTTCCAAATGACAAGAAATTAGGGGATATTTAAAAAGACTTTTTCGAAAATTCGCTTCTTATCCGGCTCAGGGATGTATCGGTGACACCCAGATAGGAGGCAATATGTTTCAACTGCGCGTGCTTAAATATCTCCTTATTTTTGTTTAGTAATTCGTTGTATCGCTCATCGGCGCTTTTATTGATCATCGCTAAAGTGCGTTGTTTGTAAGCCACAAATTCTTTTACCAGCATCATCCGGGCGAATTCCCTGAACTCCGGCACGGAATGGAAAAGCAGGTTAATCGAATCAAACGAGGCCAGGTAACCCTTACAATTTGTAATCGCCTGGATATACTCAGTTGAAGGGGTATGCAAAAAGAATGAGGCGATCTCGAACACAACGCGATCCTTCGGATAAAAATAAGTGGTGACCTCACCGCCATCAGGATCATAGGTGAAAGCTCTCATAAATCCGTCAGCCAAATAAAAATAACCGCTGTTCATGCCACCCTTAAGCAGGAAATCATTTTTGACAAATGTCCGTTCTTCGAAATGTTCAGCGATCTTTTCCAATGCCTGATTACTCACCATGATATTCGGCGTGTTGGCTTTTATAAACTCGGTCAGCATTTGCTTGTTCATTTTTTAAACCCTTTCTTAGTGTTGAAATTGCATTTTTTGTATTTCAACGGTAAAATTAGAAAAAATATTTTAAATATTGAACAATGTTCATTTAATTTGCATCATCGTTTTTGATCATGAGTATAACGGAAAGAAAAGCTAAAGAAAAAGAAGAACTGCGCGCCCTTATCCTGCAAGGCGCAAAAAAACTGTTCATTGAAAACGGCATCGAGCAAACTACGATCAGAAACATTGCAGATGAAATAAGCTATAGTGTGGGTACGGTGTATGTATATTATAAGGATAAGAATTCAATTCTGCATGATTTGCATACCCTCGGCTTTAAGCAATTAGGGGGCGAAATGCGTGTACTCATGAGCGTAACCGAGCCTATGGAGCGTTTGGCGGCCATAGGACGCGTATATATCCGGTTTGCGGTGGATAATCCGGATATGTATGACCTGATGTTCAACATGAAAGCCCCAATGGAATTTTTGGAGAGGACAGACGAGGAGGAGTGGAATGAAGGCAAAGCTACATTTAACGTTTTGAAAACCACCGTCGAACAATGTATAGCGCAAGGTTATTTTGCCGGTCATCAGCTTGAGCCGTTGTCGTTCGTTATCTGGAGTACCGTGCACGGTATGTGCTCTCTATATATCAGAGAGCGGATTAAGGCAGTTAACCTGGGAGACCCTGAGCTTGTGCTTTTTGCCGGTCACGAAGAATTCGTAAAACTTTTAAATAAGAAATAAAATTTTTTACCCAGTACATGAACAGCGTTCAATATAAAAACATAATTCAATGAAAAATATTTTTTACACCATATTATGCTGCCTGGGGGGTCAGCTGGCATATGGGCAACAGAACCTCGAAAAATATATAAGCTATGGGCTAAACAATAACGAGAATATCAGGACGCAGCAGTTCACGTTGAAGAAAAGCATTTATGCGTTGAGTGAGGCCAAAAGCCAATTTTTCCCTGACGTAAGCTTTAATACAATTTATACAAAAGCGGGCGGGGGCAGAAGTATCGATCTACCCCTGGGCGATTTGATGAACCCGGTATATACGACCTTAAACCAATTGACGCATAGTAACAATTTTCCGATGATCAAAAATCAGAGTGTATTGCTAAACCCTGATAACTTTTACGATGCCAAATTTCATACAACCATGCCCTTGCTGGACCTTGAATTGAATTACAACCGCAAAATTAAAGGGCAGGAAGTGACCTCGCAGCAAATTGAAGTTGATGTTTATAAACGGGAGCTTGTAAAAGACATCAAAGAAGCATATTTCGGTTACGCGCAGTCAGTTCAGGCTACGCTCATCTATCAATCGGCATTAAAAGTGGCAGAGGAAAACCTGCGGATCAACAATGCCCTCCTCAGGAACGACAAAGTTTCAAGATCGGCTGTATTGAGAAGTGAGAGTGAACTTAGCAGGTATCAGTCGCTGCTCGAAACAGCCCGGCAAGACCAAAAATCAGCTCAGGCTTATTTTAATTTCCTGCTTAACCGGGCGCCGGAAACGGAAATCGTAGTGGATGATTACAATGATCCGGCGACAGACCCGGCCCTCGTTGATTCCACTGTCGATAAAAGGGAAGAACTTAAGAAATTAAATACCTCGCTGTCGATCAGTGACCAGGTAACCGGCCTCAACAAATCGTACATCGTCCCTAAATTGAGCACCTTCCTTGACCTGGGTTCCCAGGCGTCGGACTGGCAATACGGCGACCGCAGCCGGTATTATTTTTTCGGCGTCTCGCTTCAGTGGAACCTTTTTGCATCGGGAAGAAATCGTTATCGTATTGCCCAGTCCGAGACCGACAAGGAAATCATTAAATCACAAATCAGTTATACCGATGATCAGCTTAAACTACAGCTGATTTTAGCCCGCAACGCTTATAACTCATCGTTGGCTCAATATACCTCGGCCCTGAAACAACTTGCCGCGTCCGAAAAATATTACCAGGATGAACTCAAGTTATACAAACAGGGCCAGGCCCTGTTTATCGAATTGCTTGATGGGCAAAATCAACTGATTGGCGCACAATTACAACGTAATGTTTCACTATACTATACCTGGATAAAAGCGGCTGATATTGAGCGCGCCAATGCAGGGTTCGGTTTAAAATAAAGAAAGGTCATGAAAAATAAATTGATTATCAGAACAGCATTCGCGCTCGCTTTGGCGGTATTGGCTGCCTGCAAGCAGGGGAAAAAGGAAGACACGGGCATGCGCTCACTTAAAGTGATCCCGGTTAAGACCATTAAGCTTTCGTCGGCAGACAGTGTTGCGCTTATCAATGCCACAGGCCTTATTACAACCGAAGACGAGGCCAAATGTGCTTTTAAGACCGGCGGCGTGATCGATCATATTTATGTAAAGGAAGGTCAGCGGTTCCATAAAGGGCAGCTGCTCGCAAGCCTCAAGCTAACCGAAATTGAATCAGGGGTGCTGCAAGCTCAACTCAACCTGGATAAGGTCCATCGCGATTACCAGCGTGCCCTCAATCTTTATAAAGACAGCGTAGCAACGTTGGAGCAATTGCAAAACAGCAAGACAGCGCTTGATGTGGCCCAAAAACAACTGGATGCCGTTGCATTCAACAAGAAATACGCTTTTATCTACGCTGAGCAGGACGGCTTCGTAGCTGCAAAGATCGCCAACGAGGGTGAAGTGGTTACCGGTGGCAGCCCCGTTCTGGCGATCAATGTTAATGAGGGGTCCAATGGATGGGTATTGAAAGCAGGCCTTTCGGACAAGGAATGGACGGCCGTGGAAGTGGGGAACAGCGCTGAGGTGCTCATAGATGCCTACCCTTCGCAAAAATTCAGAGCAAGCGTTACAAAAAAGGCGATAGCCGCTGATCCGGTGTCCGGCTCCTTTGAAGTTGAATTAACACTTTCGCTTGGGAAAAATCTGCCGGCAGTGGGCATGTATGCCAAGGCCGCCATTAAGACCAATAAAGTGATCAGTGAAAAATGGATCCCGTATAGTGCAATGATCGAGGCGGATGGCGACAGGGCTTTTGTGTTTGTCCCATATCATCAAACTGCGGTAAAAAAGGTGCCCATAACAATCGGGAGCTTTGATGACCAAAAAGTAAAAGTGGTATCAGGCCTGGAAAATGTCCCGGAGATCATCGTGTCTAATACGGCCTTCCTGAACGAGCAATCAAGCATAACTATTCAAAATTAAAACGCGATGAACCTTACTGATTTTTCAGTTAAAAACTACCGGTTCACATTGGTAATCTTTATCATGATCGCTGTGGTGGGTCTAGTCACGCTGCGCACTATGCCCCGGGCTGAGGACCCGCAGATCAATCCGCCATCATACCCGATAACCATCGTTTATCCCGGCACAAGTCCAAAGGACATGGAACAGCTGGTAGTGAAGCCTATAGAAGACAAGCTATACGAACTAAGTAATGTCGATAAGATGGTGACCACAATCGACGATGGACTGGCCGTGATCATGATCAATTTTAAGTACGGCGAAAACATCGATAATAAATACCAGGAGGTAGAACGGGAAGTAAACGCACTTAAAAGCGACCTTCCGCAGGATATCTACAAGATAGACGTAGGCAAAGTTGACCCGTCGGACGTAAATGTCCTGCAGATAGGCCTTGTCAGCGAAAATGCTTCTTTCAAAATTCTCAAAAAGTTTGGCGATGACCTGAAGGAGCAACTAGAAAAAGTCACTGACCTGAAGAATGTTAAAGTTTCGGGCACACCAGACCAGATTGTGCGGATTGAACTCCAGCTGGACAAGATCGCTGCCCTGAAAATTCCATTAAGTGTAGTGATCGCCAGCCTGCAAAGTGAGGACCTCAACATCCCAGGCGGCAGTATTAACGCTGGAAACCAATCGTTCAATGTTAAGACGGGAGGCAGGTATAAGAACCTGGATGAAGTAACCGGCACCGTTGTTTACCAAGCCAACGGAAAGATCATATACCTCCGGGACATTGCTTCGGTGAGTTTTGAGAACGCCGAAGAAAAACACATCACCCGCCTGAATGGTCACCGCTGCATTTTGGTGGACGCCGCGCAGAAAAACGGGGCCAATATCAGCCAGACACAAAAGAAATACCTTCCGGTCCTGAAGGAGTTTGAAAAAACCCTTCCGGCTAATATTAAGCTGGTGAAGGCATTTGATCAGGCTGATAATGTAAACAACCGGCTCTCACATCTTGGCGTCGATTTCCTTATTGCCATGGGGCTGGTGCTTTTTACTTTGCTGCCGCTGGGTAACCGCGCGTCGCTCATTGTGATGGTCGCTATTCCGCTTTCGCTGGCTTTGGGCATTGTTGGTTTAAATATTTTCGGATTCTCGCTCAATCAATTGACTATTGTCGGGCTGGTGGTCTCGCTGGGATTGCTCGTTGACGATAGTATTGTGGTGGTGGAGAATATAGATCGGTGGCTGCGTGACGGTTATTCCAGAAAAGAGGCAGCGATCAAAGCCACACAACAAATTACGCCTGCTGTGATCGGGTGTACTGCCATGTTAGCCATATCCTTTTTGCCGATGTTATTCATGCCTGGCGGCCCCGGCGAGTTCATTCGGGGGCTTCCAATGGCCGTGATATGCAGTGTGCTGGCATCGATGATCGTTTCGCTCACGGTGGTGCCCTTCCTGGCCAGCCGGGTATTAAAAGATCACGCTGATCCTAAAGGCAACTTATTCCTGCGTGTACTTAAGAAAGGCATCAGCAGCACCTATTCAAAGCTTATGCACCGTGCGCTGCATAGGCCGGTTTTGACCCTGCTAATCGCTTTCGGGTTATTTGGTGCTTCTATGGTGCTTTTCCCGGTTATAGGTTTTAAACTGTTCCCTGCATCAGAAAAGCCGATTTTTATGGTCAATGTCCGGATGCCACAGCAGACGAGCCTGTCAGAGGGAGACCGGATATGCAAGATGGTCGAGGATAGCCTGAGCAAAAGCCCACTGGTGAAGTATTACACCGCAAACATCGGCCAGGGAAATCCACAGATCTATTATAACGTGCCCCAGCAGCCCGAAAAATCTGACTTTGCTCAAATATTTGTCCAATTAAATGAAGATGCCCGGCCCCTGGCCAAGAAGCGCCTGATTGATACATTGAGGACACGTTTTGCCTCGTTTCCTTATGCCAGGATCGAGGTTAAAGACTTCGAGCAGGGCCCTCCAATTGATGCGCCGATCGCGATAAGGATCTTTGGGGATGACCTTGATACACTCCGCAAGATTTCTTTCCAGGTCGACCATATTATGGAGGCTGATAAAGGAACCGTTTACGTTGACAACGACCTGAATACATTGAAGACGGATATTAAACTCAATATTAACCGGGAAAAGGCGAGAACGCTTGGTGTGTTTACCGCCGATATTGACCGCACCCTGAGGCTTGCGATAGCCGGCCTGAAAATAGGGACGTTCACCAACGAGACCGGTAACGGTGACGATTATGATGTGATTGTCAGTGCCAAGCACGATAAATTTGCCATGCTTGACGTATTCAAAAATCTTTTCGTTAACAACTCGCTGGGCACGCCGGTACCGCTAACGCAACTGGCGGCGATCAATTTTGAGACCTCACCCGCCGCGTTCGGGCATTTCAATAAAAACAGGTTTGTCGAGATCACGTCATACACCCAAAAAAATGTCCTCGCGAATGACGTATTGAAGCGGATTGTGCCCAAATTGAATGCGATCAGTATGCCCAAAGGCTATTATTATAAACTTTCAGGTGAGGCTGAAAGCGAAGGGGATGCCTTCGGCGGTGGCTTCATTACCGTGATTCTGCTAACCGTATTCCTTTTTACAGCGGTGTTAATCCTGCAGTTCAAGACGTTTAAAGGAATGCTGATTGTTTTGTCGGTTATACCCCTTGGGGTGGTCGGTGGCGTTTTGATGTTATGGCTGTCCGGCAATCCGATGTCTTTCATCGCTATCATAGGTTTTATCGGGCTGGCCGGCATTGAAGTTAAAAACTCCATCCTGTTGGTAGATTTTACGAATCAACTGCGCACGGAGGGAACCCCGCTCGACGAAGCCATTGAAAAAGCGGGCGAAATACGTTTCCTGCCTGTGATACTTACCTCACTTACTGCTATAGGCGGCCTCATTCCGCTGGCAATGAACCCAAATCCGCAAATATCACCGCTGGCGCTTGTCCTGATCGGTGGGCTCATCAGCTCAACCATCCTTTCAAGGATCGTCACCCCGGTGATGTATAAACTTATTCCACCACAAATAGAAGACAAAGAATTATTAAATATCGAAAACAAATCATTATGAAAAAGTTAAGCTTAATTTTTACAGTTATTTTTGGCGTATTCCTTTGTATGAATGCAAAGGCTCAAACCACCACGGATTATTTCACAGGAAAATGGCTGGTATCCGTTACAGGCACACCCAGAGGTGATGTTAAAATGATTTTTGTCTTAGAAAGGACAGACGGCAAATTAACAGGGGCGGTACAGGATTCGACCGGTAAGGAAATGACGGAAATAGCCTCCATTGAAGAAAAAGATAAAACCATTACCGCCGCTTTCAACGTCCACGGCTATGACCTTACCCTTTTTATGGAGCCGGTTGACGACGAACACGTTTTGGGAAATATGTTGGGAATGTTCGATGCGAAGGGCGTTCGTTTAAAGGAAAATAAACCGTAACCATTTGTCCATTTTAAAAAATTGTCAAAGTTAAAAAAATTCCTTTATAGTGCCATTGCCGCGCTTTTATTTGTGCGAAAGCTGATGTTTTCGCAACAAAAACTATAATGGTTTATCCAATCAATAGTCGTTAGCTTGCAGCAATCTATAATCTCAAATAACAATATGGAGAACATTACTTTTCAATCCATTGATTGGACAAAAATTGCAATAACCGAACACAAAGGAGAAATAGGTACAGCATTTTGGCAGACCCTTGAATATAGTGGTCTTCGTATTCGGATAGTATCTTACACACCAGGGTATCTCGCGGATCACTGGTGTCAGAAAGGTCACATCGTCCATTGTTTGGAGGGAGATTTCGTTAGCCAATTAGAAACTGGTGAAGATTTTTCGTTGGAGAGTGGAATGACCTATGTGGTATCGGATAATTTAAGTTCACACCGATCCGTCTCCAAAAATGGCGTTAAATTATTGATAATAGATGGCGATTTTTTAAAACAATCTCTTGTTGTTAGTTACCGCATGAAAGTGCGCTAATGACCTGGCGAACTGTTGCTTAGTATAAGTCGATAGAATCTGGCGTGATACTCTTTGCGGTTGAGCGATGAAAATTATGGACGATTGCCGATATATATATATATATATATATATAGTGTACAGAAGACATTACGGTTACCATTTTCATACAACGTAAAATGTTAACGGATACTCGTGATAAGATTTACTTTAGGTAACAAGTCATTCGCCGTTTTTTAGCAAACCACAGGAATTGTGCGACATTCTTTGTGAGCTATAACTAAATTACCCCCGCCATCATTTGCTGTTAAGATCAAGATGTATAAGCCAATCTACTGATAAATTGCTTCATATTAACCTGTTATTTGTAGCCACTATGATAGCCATATGATCAATTAGGATATTAATACGGCTGATTACACCACCGCTTGACCTTATTTAATTCTGTGCTCCAATCCGCAAGAATCAGGTTGCCTGAACTTTTTTTGATGATTAATTTTATGAAATTACTTTGTTAGTTGTCGGATCTGCAAATGATGGACGAAAAGTTTATGCTATTGACCGGGTTTAAGTGAATGTTTTCAGAACATCCCAGAGAGCTACTGTCTCCATATCAACGATGATCGAGGAACAATTGGCAACTCCGGTATTGAGATTCCTTTTAACAGGATATATTATTTTCAAATATTGAAATTAGTGAATGAAATGCCTTTATCGAAACCGAACACACACCGTTCGATTTTGATACACAATAAAGGCAAAAAAAGGCATTAATAGCAGATATACAGTTGTTTATAAGCTTGGCACTGTCGTGGAGACGTAACAACATGACTCAACAATGACGTAATAGCACGAATAGCATGATAAGAAATTATTTAGAAACCGCCGTCAGAAGTATGCGTAAAAATAAGACTTTTACCTTAATCAATGGTTTTGGTCTAGCGCTTGGACTGGCGTCCTTGCTGCTCATCGTATTTTACGTTTTTGACGAGTTAACTGTTGCTGGGCAACGACGATTAATGAATAGGCTTAGATCAAAGCGAAAATGAAATCGAAATTATATTTGCTTGCTACACTATTATTGGGTATATGTCAGCCGATATTTTGTCAAACACGCGATACTATCAAAGATCTGCGGGCATTAAAAATCAATCATGACCTAAAAATTGACGGGTTTCTTAATGAACCGGAATGGGCCGCCGCGCCGGCGGCTTCCGGCTTCAAGCTAAACTATCCTTCAGATACTGCTTTGGCTTCTGGAAGAACCGTTGTTAAGATTCTTTATAATGACCGCTTTTTATACATCGGGGCAAGATTATATAATGGTAAACCCGGCCAACTTAAATATACCGTGTCATCACTTGAGCGGGATTTTACTTTCGCGCAAAATGATGCGTTCGGTGTTGTTATTGACGCATTTCATGATCATAATAATGGTGTTGGATTTTATGTTAACGCCTTGGGTGCTCAGCGCGATGAGCAGATCTCAAATGGTAATGTCACAGACCCGACTTATGATATTGAATGGTATGATGCCGTTCAGCACGACAGCACGGGTTACACTGTTGAAATAGCCATTCCTTTCCGGTATTTGCGTTACAGCAAAACACTCTCTGACTGGAATATTAACTTTTTTAGAAATGATATCGAGAATAATGAGCTTTCCTCTTGGCAACCCGTGCCCCGGAATTTCATTTTCCCAAATCTGTCTTTTATGGGTAAGTTAAACTGGCTGGTAACCCCAAAACAAGATCCCCAAAACATTTCGCTGATACCCAGCATGACCTATTCAGCGAGCCAGGATAAAACCGGACCAATAACTAATAATTTAAAGCCATCACTGGACGCGAAGGTTACCGTTACGTCGTCGCTAAATCTGGACCTGACTGTTAATCCCGATTTTTCCGAGGCGGAGGTTGACCAGGCGGAGGTGAATCTGACCCGATTTAGCATTTCCTACCCGGAAAAAAGGCTATTTTTCATTGAGAACAGCGACCTGTTTTCGTCTTTTGGAATTAGTAAGGATGGTTCGGCAACTATACAACCTTTTTACTCGCGTAATATTGGGTTGAAATACAACCAGTCAACCGGCCAATACGAGCAGACTAGCATTATCGGCGGGGCAAGATTAAGCGGCAAATTGAATGAAGACCTGCGAATAGGGGTCATGGATGTCCAAACAGCCGGTTTAAACTCTGTAGATAATACCGGGAACCAACTCAAATTCCCGGGAGAGAATTATGCCGTGGTCGCTTTGCAGCAAAAAGTGTTTTCCGGCTCCAACATTGGGTTTATTTTTACTAACCGGCAGTCTGTTTCAGACAACAATACCGCCGCGTCGGGTGACGCTTATAACCGCCTGGCTGGAATAGAATACAACCTGATGTCAAATGATGGATTATGGACGGGCAAATTGTTTGAGGAAACGATGTTCAGTCCAGAGCGTACCGCATCCGCTCAAGGCGGTTTTCTGAGTGTAAATTCCAGGCGGACGACAAGTTACGTGGGCTTCAGCCGGGCCGACTACGGGTTTTCCCCGGACCTGGGCTTTGTGCCGCGTAATAATTTTAATAATGCGTATACCTACCTTAATTATATTTTCTACCCTAAGTCAACGGTACTAAATAATATCCAGCCGGTGATTTATGGTACCGTTTATACAGACTCTTTATTTCACAAAACAGATCACGAGATATATTCCGGTCCCGTGTTAAATTTCAAAAATACCAGCAGTGTCTTCGTCGTCATATTAAACGATTATACCAAGCTGCAGGCGCCCTTTAACCCGTCATTAAACAATGGTAAAAACCTGCCGGCCGGTTCTGCCTATTCCTATACAAGCGTCATTTTTTCTTATACATCAGATGTACGTACGAATTTATCCGGAAATTTCTACCTGCGTACGGGGCAGTACTATAACGGCCATTTTAATCTTGCCAGCGGCGCGCTTAATTATAAGGTTCAACCTTACGGAACCGTAGGATTCAATTATAACCTGACTTATGTCCGGTTGCCCAGTCCTTATTCCAACAATAATATCATCGCGGTAGGCCCGCTAACCGATATATCGTTCAGCAAACAATTGTTCTTTAGCTCCAATGTGCAATATACCAGCCTGAATACGAACATAAACTATTTTTTCCGGCTGCAATGGCAATTCCGGCCTTTATCGGATCTTTATATTGTTTACAGCAATAATGAAAATACAGAACTCCGGATGAGGCAAAATCAGAGTCTGATCGTTAAATTTGTTTACTTTTTATAAAAGTACCTGCATCCTGAATTTTATACCTATTTCTGCCCGATGAAAATACAAATGGTAAATAAACCTTTAAAACAAATATTTAAGTATTTTGCTATGAGATCTTATGCGTAAAAATAATCCGAAAAGCACTGGAAAAAAACAAGATCTCCCGCCTGATCACATCCAATCTAAAAATCGGGCAAAAAAAACGCCTGTGAAGCGTTCCGTGGCGACCACTTTAAACGTAAATTCAGCTCCAGGTAACACGCCTGCTGCTGATCTGTCTGCCTCGATCGGTAGAGAACAACACAATCAACAATCAACACCTGCAAAAAACATGGAAGTTCATCACCATCCCCAACTACACCACAAACCTAAACCGTGGAAAGAATACCTTCTTGAAGGGTTCATGATCTTTATTGCAGTCATGATGGGTTTTATAGCGGAAAGCATCAGAGAAGATATAACCAATAATGAGCATACCCGCCAGCTAACGTCACAGCTTGTCCAGGATCTGAAAGCTGATACGGTTAAGTTAAATGAAATGTGCCGGGGCGAAACACGTATTTTAAAAAATAACGATACATTGTTTAATCTGTTAAGTCGGCCATTAAAAGATGCTGATCTTTGTAACATACAAAAGCTTGTTGTCGGGTCGCATAGTCTATGGCCATTCCATTCTTCAAATGGCGCAATCGCTGCAATTAAAAATGAATTGCATCTGAAACAGTTATCAAATTCCAATATTATCAGCTATATCTCGAACTATGAAGGCCATATCGACCTTTTACACACGGTACAGGATATTTCGCTAGAATACCAAAGAAGCTTCCTCGATCCATTTTTACGGTTTCACTTTACACCAGATAACCTTAATGCCGCTTTTAACCGACCGGCTGATGTAACGGGCCAAATGAGAAATTTAAAGCAGGAAGACCTCACCCAATTACGTGCAGATATGGTCCTGATTAGAATAAATACGAAAGAACTGATAGACGATAACCGGCGATTGATGAATGACGCGATCGGCATGTTGAAATATGTCATTAAGCAATACGATCTGGAAAATGAGTAGTGCAAACAGGTAGCGCTATTTATCTTGCAGAAAACGTTTTACTCATGTAGTCCCTCTATAAGCGATCACCTAATGAAGCCTATATAAAACGTAAATAACCTTGTCAGGCTATAATTCATGCCTTTAGCTCACACTCAGCAAAGCGACCTGCTCATTGAAACTTCCGGGCTGAAGTCGGACCCTCAATACAATGCCGAATCCATCTGTATTAGCAAAGAATTTTTTAACTAATCAAATTCTTAGGGTTATATTTAGTTCGCAAGACATTATTTATGATTAATAATTATGAGTTGCTTTACAGCTTTATTGCGTTTAGCGGCTCAATTTATTCTGTTCAAATTCTTCCAGCTTTACAATTACAGCATTCAGTACCCTTCTATTTTCGATAACCAGATCAATATCTATAGTTGGCTTGGCTGCAAGCCCTGGAACTGAAGTGCTGCCGACGGGAAGCGCATTTGCGCGGAGTAACCCGGCTAAGAATACCCCTTCACACATCTTTGCTTAAATGCTATTTCCGCGTCGCAAGATCACCTTTTCCGCTAGTTTTCGCGCTATAAAATCACTGGAAATGAAATCGGTTTAAATTATCCGGGCATCGGTTGAAAAGCCCATATCAATTTGTATCAACACAATTATTTTGGCCGTAAGTAGTAAAAACAAATAATATGAAAAAAATTTCATTCCTTATCCTTGCTGCGATGCTGGCAACTGCTTGTCAAAAAGAAAACACTTCACCAAACGCGCCTGCGGGCACCACGCACCTAACAGGGCTCTCGTCGCAGCAAAGTGCCTCATCCCAGCACCCGGCTGACAGCACCGCCCAGTTAGACGGAACCTATGCAGGTTATTTTAGTTTAACAACCTCCGGGAAAACAGCAAAAGTTGGTGTACAATTTAAAATCGCCGGAAACCAATTTCACGACATCGGAGGAAATAATGACTACGCCGTTGGCGACGGTACCATTTCATCCGTTCAGGCGACGCTAACGTTTACGAACGCTGACGTTTTCCCAACTGTCATACTGCCCGGGCAGCAAATCCCGTTCGAATGTGTGGGATTGACCGATACTTATGACTTTGCGGTTAAAACCGATTCGTTGCTGCTGACCAAAACCTTGCAGGGGGCAACCTACAGTTATGCATTAAAGAAACAGTAAAACATTTCCGGAACAATACCCCCCCTTACTTAACCAAACGGCCGGAACATAAAAACCGGCCGTTTCATTTGAAAACAGCTGCGAAATTATTGTGTTATTCTACCGTTCAACAATAACTATAAGATATTGCAACTCATGTACTCCTCAAACTATAATATCATGATTCGCTGTCGTCGGTGTGCAGTAGTGTCAAATATCCCGTCCGTTTAAAAGATGGCCGAATAGTAGCGTTCTGGTCACGCCTGATCGACTTACAATCGCACACCTTAACATTTTCATAGATACTTCGATGATCCAAACCAATGATTTCGCAAAATTGCGGCACTTGGGGGCTGCGTGCAGCGTTTCAAGGCTTGTGAACTGTTCAGTTACCCGGGATGTTCCCGGTTATTGATTTCCAGTCTTTATGTTATTGCTTCATGATTACTTATTGAACAATTTCAAAAGAGCGGCATGTAATAGTGAGCCTGTTGCCTTATGGTCATTCGCAGAATTGATTAAGGAAAACAGGTAGGAAACCCTGTTGAATAGGGTGATCACGTGTAAACCGATGAATGAAATTACCAAATAAGACATAAACACCGGCAAGCTGCCAAAGATGGCAAGCCACAGGGCAAGACAACCAAAAGCAATAGCACGGTCGGTTTTGCCGAACGGCCCGAAATCGCAGCGTTGGCCGCCAAGCCACGATCCGGCGATCCCTGCTGATTCAGAGACAATGGCTAATGCCATAAGTAAGAAAAACGCATTATGTCTGGCTGTATTGATCAAAGCCAGTGGCATTGCCAAAAGAAGATCGGATAGCATATCTCCACCTTCATTCAAGATGCCACCCAAGCGACTTTTTTGCCCGTGTTCCATTGCAAGGAGACCGTCAACGGTATTGAATCCCATCCGGATAATTAACCACACAGGCAACAGGTAAAAGATAGCGGGATAACTATTGAAGCACAGTAAAGTGGCGCTGATTAATAGGGAGCCCACTATTCCCAGGATAGTAACCTGGTTGGCAGTAACGCCTGCGTTCGCCAACGCATTCGTAAATGGACGAAGCGCTTTTTGAAAACGCGGCTTAAAGAAAAACAGCGAGGCCGCTTTATAAAATGGTATCTCTTTTTCAATACCTTGTTTTGCAGCAACTGCGCGTTGCTCGCCAGTTAACTTACAGGCTGCTTCGGTGATTTGGTGCTGTTCTGTCTTTTTGGTAACACCATTTAGTTTAGCCAGTGATTTGCGTAATAAAGAGCTGGATGTAACATTGGTATAGGGGAAATAAACAACCTTTACCCGGTGTTCGGCAAAACATTTTTCCAACCGTTCCCCTTTTTCCGTTCCTTGCCAATCGTCTCCTTTAAACAAAATATCAAAATGTAATTGCTTCCACATTTCAATCTTGTCTGACACCGTCTCCACTACGGCTTCATCTACAAAACGGACATTGCGAACGATTTCCAAGCGCTCAGTCAGCGGGATTACGGGTGTCGCCCCCTTATTCAATAAAAGCATTTCATCAGACACTACGCCCGCTATCAGGTAATCGCAGTGCTGCTTTGCTCTTCTCAGCAAGTTTAAATGACCAACGTGGAACAGATCGTAAGCGCCCGGCGCATAGCCGATAACCCGCTCATTAGACCCTCCGGTCATTACATCATCATTCAGCGCCATACAGCGTTATTTTTTTATCGTTGAGCAGTCCAAAGACATTGGCGCAGCTATTGTTAATGCTCCGGTATTGCGATATTTTCCAAATAATGTTTGCGCCTTCATAATTGTTGCTTCTTTTATTGCAGGCGAAATTATGACGGCCGATTGTCCTATCCAACCCGATTGTTGCGATGTAGCGCTGAAGACCTTGACAAAAAAGGGGGTTACTCAACTGCATAATATTTGTAAGTGTTATAGGCGATGGGGATGCCAAATAAAACACCAACGGTAATCCAGCTTATAAATATACCAGCAAGGTTAAACGGGCCACCTGAAGGGAAGGGTGTAAGTTTTAAAATTAGCGCCATCGCCTGGCACACAAAAACACCATAAAGCATCCCAATCAAGTATTTATTAAAGGTCAGGAACTTCAGTCTTGGAAACACCAGGAAGAAAAAGAGCGTAAACGAGAAAGCAATGAAATAGTGGAAAAACAAGCCCAGGAACGCAGCTGCGGTGCCTCCCTTTAGTGCTGCCGGTATACCCAGTGCTCCTGCAGCGATATAATTGAACATTTTGTCGGGAAATTTACCGGATTTAATATACATGCTAATGAATGCCGAAAGGATGTCGGTTGTGCCGACGAACAGGCTTGTTAAAAGTACTGTTTTGAAGAATTTGCTCATTGCTAAGAGTTTTTAAGTTTTAAGATTATATATATTTGTGTTGGTCACCCCAACGCTATTTCCGTTAGCAAAATTAGCCTGGGTAATTTCAAATTCATGTTCAAAAGCCATTCAATAAAGTTCAAAACACAGGCAAAAGAGCCCGGTGAGCACCGGCTGGTGAATATTTGCATGACGGAGCTTTGCAAATACGCCGGTTTCGCTGATTCAAAAAACCTGGTTCAACGCGACCTGGCATTTTTATGTGACCGGATTGAATCCCAAACCGGCGTAATAATCAGCTTGTCGACCATTAAGCGGCTGTTGAACGGCCAGTTTTCGCGCTTGCCGCAAATCGCGACGCTGGACGCGATAGCCGTGACGGCCGGGTATCAAAACTGGCAGCAGTTTAAGAGCAGTAAAAACCTGGATGTAAATCAAAACGGAAAGGCAAACAAAGAAAAGCCAGGACCTGTTGCATCCGGCAGCGGTAAAGCTTTGAATGCTCGGAAGTTTTTATGGGCAGTCCCTATATTGTTAGTTATCGTATATCTTGTCGTCATGATGACAGCCGGGAAACCCGGGTTGGCCGGTGTTGATAAGGCCAGGTTCTCGGCCAGGAAGGTTACAGGCAATGATGTTCCGAATACGGTTGTGTTCAGCTATAATGTTGATTCGGTGGAGGCCGACAGCTTTTTTATCCAGCAATCGTGGGACAGGAACCGGCGCGTAAGGGTATTCAAACACAACTATACGCTTACTGACATTTATTATGAACCGGGCTATCATACTGCTAAATTGATCGCTAATGATAAAATAATTAAAACAGTGGATGTTGGTATCCCTACCGACCGTTGGGTGTTTTACGCAAAAGAGGGCATTACTAAAGGCCTGCCCAAATACATTGCCGCAGATGGCGTAAAGGCGCGCTCTTTAAAGCTGACGAAGGACGACCTGGTGAAGAGCAGGATCGATATTCAAAAGGAAAATGCATATGTTAACGTCTATTTCCCATCGCAAGTAGAAAGCAGCAGCGATAACTTCGTACTCAAGTTCCGGATAAAGGTTGATGAGTTGAAAAATGAACCCTGCCCTTATTTGATGACCGAGGTTTTCTGCCAGCGGCAGTTTTTGTATTTCATCAGTACTTTGAAGGGCTGCACCAGCGAATTACGCAGCCAGTTTGGAGAAAACAACTTAAACGGCAAAACCAGTGATCTTTCAGCATTGGGGAGCAATGTAAGAACCTGGCAAAATGTGGAGTTTAGTGTAAAAAACAAAAACGCCACGATCAGCATTAACGGCTCAAAAGTTTTTTCCGCAAGTTATCACCACTCCTGCGGATTGATAACCGGCATCGGTTTTATTTCCAACGGACTTTGCGAAGTAGATTCATTGGAAATGAAAACAATTGAGGGGAAGGAAATTTATTAAAAGGGGTTTGGCAACGGGAAACAAAGGCTGGCTGGTGAGATGGTATAAAGCGCGAGAAACTGCGGCCCACCAGGCTTTACCGGCAAAAAATAAGAATGATCTGAATCTGATCCTCTATCTGAACAATTTATCCTATAGCTATTTTAGGGACGGGCAGGAAGATAAAGCGATGGTTGTCATCAGTCAGGCAGTAGATCAATTGGAAAAGCTTTCCATTAAAAATGATAATAAGTTATTTACAACTCTGTTGACGACGCTTATTGAGATCGTAGAAAAACTGTGAACTGCTGAAGAATTAACTGCTCTGATTAAAACCCTGGAAAATATCAGGCAAGAAGCCGTCTAATAATTTCTTCGAGATGTCGCAGTCGCTGCGATTCGAAAAAAGCCGGCAATCTTTTAATTCAATTCGCGAAATTTACAGCCATAATTAAACGATAAACTTATCACCTATGATCAGTGAAGAAAATATTCAGGGCTACTGGCACCTTCCGGCACATCCCGGCCAACAATTTACTGGAACCCTGAATTTTGGTCCAAATGCTTCGCCCAGGCTTCATATCACCGCCGCTCCAGGCTCAGATCTTTCGGTATTTTCTTACGACACAGGCGACTATGCCATTTGGGGCGTTGACCTGAAAGGGCAGCCAATCACGCTCTTTGGCTGTAACCGGCTGAGCATCGGGGGATCGCCGGACACTACCTTTAATGCTTCCGAGATAATCTTCGGCGGGCACGTCCCTGATGCCGGGCAACCATTTTTTGACAGTGTACGCTTTTCATTCGACGGATTGGAGGACTGGGTGAATATCTGGGGACACAACCTGGAGATCAAAGCGAAAGACAATTACAACTTGAGTTACAAAAAGCCTGCTGATATTCCGTTCACAATAAACGACAACTTACATGGCTGTATTACCTTTTGGAATAACCTCCCCCAATATCACCTGGCCGAAACTGAGGTTCATCAAAACACCCTTTTTAAATTTTTTTTCGCCCAAAAAGTCAGCACTGAAAAATTGCTGGAACAGGTCTGGACCCTTCAGCAGCTGATCACCCTGTTTATGTTTGAACAAACGAAGGTCAAATGGATTTATGGGGAAAGGGACGGCAGAGAGTATCGTCTGTTTTACCGGCAGAAATACACTGAAAAAGAATACAATGGAAGAACTTTGTTCCTGCTTCCTTATCGCGTTGTAGCTCCCTTGCTCGAAAAAACTATCAGCCGGTGGATGATACTGACAGAAAAACTGAGCCCGATCACGGGCATTCTGCACGCGAATATTGACAGTAGCGGCGAATTTGTGCATAACAATTTCCTGAATATCGTTCAGGCAGTGGAGGCCTTTCATCGCAGGCTTTTACAGGATACCGAACAGCTCAAAAACGAGAATCAGGTCTTAGTTGCCCGGCTGCTGGATCAGATTGCCGGTAAGGAGGATAAAGAATGGTTGGAGGCACGGTTGGCCTACAGTTATGAACCAAATTTACGGTTGCGGTTAAAAGAGCTGATCGCCAAATATCAGGAGGTGCTATTTACTGATCAACCGCCAAAAAAAAGCATAAACCGATTGATAAGCAACGTAGTTGAAAAACGAAATTACTTTACGCACTACGGAAGTTCGCCAAAGAAAAAAGAAAATGAAATCTCACAGATTATAGGGCTTACGACTTTTTTGAAAATGCTGCTGGCGTTTTGTGTGCTTGATGAAATAGGAGTTCCCCCCGATATACTGAAAGATAATATCTACAACAGGTTCCGGTTCAGGATATAATTTGAAAACTTGCAGGTCCGTTCCCCCTCCGGCTTTAAATTACTGATCCTAACATCAGGCGGTATCATTGCTTTGACCGGGTAATATACATCCAGAAAGGCGTTAAACTCAACTACCGCGCTTCCAAAAGAATATAATATAAAATGTGGCCCTGCTTCCATACGATAAATAAAGTTACAAATTCCCTTCCATATTCAGACAGCTCAATAACCGATCTCAAAAGGTCGTGCGGCAATATGCAACGCATACCGCCTCCTGTTAATGCCCGTTAAAAAGCATCATTTACGGCTGCGCTTCGTTCACCACGCTTTCAGCCGTGTAAAGCTGCGCTTGCCTTCATTCCTGCATTTGATCTTTAGACACATTAAGGTTCGCCCCCGCTCTTTAGCGATAGACCCGGCTGAAAGGATAACCAAGCCCTGCGCGTGCCTCGTCCGGCAACGGTAGCCGGATGGGCAGTTTCCTTTCAGCCGGTTTAAATCCTTCTGTTGACATTGCCAGGGATATTTTCCATTGCCCTTCCCGGATTGCTGTTACGTTTTAGTTCCTTTTCATTTAGCCTTTGCTTGAGGCAAATTTACCCCTCTTCAGCAGGCAAGGCCATGTGAATGCCGCTTTAAAAAATCTCCACACCTCGCTGCACTCCGGGTAGTATTTTTAGCGGCAGCCTTGCCCCGCTCGCCCCCGCGCAAGTTTTTTGCCTCTATCAAAGGCCAAATGAGGGTTTGCCGAAATGGTCATTGAATAACAGATTTTTTAACCAATAAAATTAAAACGCAATGGAACTAACAGGAAGATTAACCGCAGACGCTAAGGTTAGCGAGGTTAAAGGTGGAAAAAAAGTAGTGAATTTCAGTATCGCCATCAACGACAGCTACAAGCCCAAAGACGGTGAACGTGTGGAACTCACCACCTATGTGGATTGCGCCTACTGGCTTAACGCCAAAGTCGGGCAATATCTTAAAAAAGGCTTATTGGTACAGTTGGGCGGTCGGATGGGCAGCCGTGCATGGGTCAACAAAGACGGGGATGCCAAAAGCTCACTTACCTGCAACATCTCCAATGTAAAATTCTTAGGCGGTTCAAGCAACAGCACCGCAAGCAATCAGGGCGGTAACAATGGAAAAGGCGCTTCCGAAGAGGACGACCTCCCATTTTAAGACCGATAACATAATAATACAATTGAACGCAATTCAGTAATCATCAAAAAAATTAAAATCATGGGACACAACATCAATCAGGTAAACAGAAAAGACAGCTTTTTCAGCGTAAAGGAAAAAGCATGGCACGGGTTAGGTCAAATTGTTGACCAATACCCCACGAGCGCAGAAGCGATAAAATACGCAGGGTTGGATTACGAGGTGATAAAATCACCCCTGTTTACTTATCAGCGGGATGAAACTATCGGGAATAACGGGGAAGTGGTAGCCGGAAGCCAAATGCCCGTGCCTAACCACTTTGCCACCGTCCGCACTGATAACCATGCCGTTTTAGGCGTGGTGGGCAAGGACTACGAAATCGTACAAAATGTAAATGCATTTGAATTTTTTGATGCCATCGTTGGTGGCGGGGACGGTATTTTATACGAAACGGCAGGGGCATTAGGTAAAGGGGAACGCATATTTATCACCGCCAAACTACCGGGCTATATCAGGGTGGGCAAACAGGATATGATTGAGCAATACCTGTTCCTGACTACTTCGCACGATGGGTTCGGCAGTATCACCGCAGCATTTACACCAATCCGTATTGTGTGTAACAACACTCTTAATGCAGCCCTTAGAAACCATAGCAATTCTATTAAAATCAGGCATACCGCTTCGGCAAACGACCGCCTGAAACAGGCGCATACGCTCATGGGCATATCGTCCAATTTAAGGCATGAACTGGAGGGATTGCTCAATCATTGGTCACAGGTGAAAATCACCGACAAGGAAGTAAAAAGGCTCATACAGATTGCCATGTCGCCCAACAAAGAAGTTTTAAAAAACTTGGCGCAGGGCAAAGTTGATGAACTGTCCACCACCTATACCAATATCGTTGACAACGTGTATGAATACGCTTTAGGCAGTCCCACCCAACAAATGGAGACTACTGCCGGGACAGTATTCGGAGCCTATAACGCCATCACGGGCTATTTTCAGAACGTCCGGCTTTTCGGCAATGACGAAGCGAAATTCAAATCCATCATGGACGGTACAGCCAAACAAAGGGGGCAAACCGCTTTTGACCTTTGCCGTGATTTTGCCAAAAACGGGGCGGATGCGCTAACCCTGAATTAATTAAACGGGGGAGCAATCCCCCTTATTTTAAAATTTATCATTCAGCCATGAAAACTATACAGTTGAATTTATATGAGTTTGCCGAACTGGACGGAGCGGCAAAGAAAAAGGCCATCGAAACAGAGCGCTATATCAACGTGGATTATCATTGGTGGGATTTTATCTATGATGACTTTATCACCATTTGTGAAACCATCGGGATAACCGTCGATAAGGCAAGTATCACATTCGACGGCTTTTATTCACAGGGTGATGGCAGCGCATTTACAGCGGAAATAGACCTGCAAAGAATGTTGGAAGCAATCGTTAACAAAAACTGGAAGGATTATGCGCCTAAACTGGAACTGGGTTTAACCGTGCCGGAAATAGACAGGCGGGTTTTGCGATTGGTAAAGGAAAACAAACTCGATGTTGACCCGCAAATCACACACCCAACCCGTAGCTATTATGTTAAGGCGGTACTGAATGAAAATTTGCCGTATAGTTTTCATGGTTACCCGCTGATAGAGAAACAACTGGATTTACTGGAAGACGGCTTAATAAAAATAGCAGAAACACTCAACCGCCACCTGTACAAATCCCTGCAAAATGAATATGAGTATCAAACAGACGAACAGGCGGTAACCGAAGCGATAGAAGCCAATGAATACTGGTTTACCGCAGATGGCAAAAAAGCGACCCGCCTTGAAGGTTTATCCTTTAAAAATTCAATCGAAAAGTCATGAAATTATTAATCATTCAAAACCACATCACCCTGCACGCTTGCATCTTTTTAGGGATAGGTTTAGCGGTTCGCTATATCATCGGCAGGCGCAGGTTCAACCGCAGGGGCATAGCGGGCTTACAGCTTTTTTCATCCTATGAAAAGTGGTGGTTGATCACCCGCGTAGAGCGCCTGTTTAACTTTTTGGCTTTGCTTGCCATACTCGCAGGCGCAGTCCTTTTAATCTTTAAGTAATAACCGCAATGAAAACAAAGCATCTTTTAAAATCACATGTCACCATTACGGATTTTGCCAAGCATAAAATGGTGTACCCGACAAGCGTGTATAGTGCCATCAATGCCGGAAAAATAAAGCCGGATATTATCGGGCTGTCCCGTATCAAAATCATAGACCTCAAAATTTACGGGGCGTACAAATTCGAGTTGCAAAAAGCCGACAAGGCATTAATGATACAATGGTTTGAGCGCAAAGGGAAAAAGAGAAAATAAGTAAACACTAAAAACAGAAAATTATGAAAACGAATTTTTTTGAACAAATAGCTAACCTTAATGCCCCCGGCATTTGGAAATTAGGCATACAAAACGATGCGAACGGGCACTTTGTAGTATCTGCCCTGTATTCACCTGTGCAGTCCGCCGAACCCGCCCTGAAAACCATCGCCCCCCTGATTTTCAAGGGGACGGCTACCGAAATGGACGAGGGTTTTTTTGAGGCGATTGAAAAACCCGTACAGGAAACAGCAGGCTTGTACAGCAACATAGCTACTTATACCAAGAACTTAGATAACGCTAAAAAGAAGCTGTCACAGGGAAACAAGAGCCAGCCCGTTAAAAAAACGGAAGCTACTGGCGGGGACGAACCCGATATGGAAGTAGGCGAACCGAAAGTATCTGCCGAAGACAAGAAAAAAGCCTATACCGAAGCCATCCGCAAAGTGGTGGAACTGAACGATGCCTGCAAATATGAGGATGCTTTGGCAATTCTGCCATCGGTTGAGGATTACCCTGAAAAAACAGAGGAACTGAACAAACGCAAAGCCGACCTTACCCGCAAAAAGGAGCAGATGGCGCAGGCACTCAAATTATTTAACGATTAAAACGTAAAGCCATGTTACAGACAACGCTGTTAGAACGGATTTTTATACACAAGGATAACGGACAGGAAGTCCGTTTGACCGACCCCGGCGAAACATTCAATCCCGATATGGTGCTTAATTTTTATGCGGGGACTTATCCCGTACTCACCAATGCGAGGATAATCGGGCCGGAAATTAAAAACGATGAGATACAGTACTGCTTTGAAAGCACAATGGGTACGAAAGGCTAATAACAACCGCTATGGAAAAGAGAGTTAGTAAAAGAAAAGTAACCGTCATAGAGCATAATAAACAATGGAAACTGCATCAATTATTCGGAAGTTTCGCGGAACAGCTAAACCGCTTGCCGGACGCAAGGGAAGTACAGCAAAACCCGCTAAGAAGCGCACCGCAGGAACGCACCGTAATGGTTTTCTGAACCATGCTTTTCAGCCTTTTTGGGGCATAGCTTTCCCAAACTGGAAACAAGCCGAACAGGAGTTTTTTACATCGGTCAAAAACTTATGCGCTTTGTATGGATGGACAATGCCGGACGTTTCCGGCTTGTCTTTTCCCGATAACATCCGGGAAGCCTATAATAGAATTACTGCACAGCAACTAAAGGGGGCTGATTTGGAAATTAAAATTTGTCAGGACGAACACCATGCCTGTTGTTTAGCCACCGCCAAAACGTTCAATACGGATTACCACCTCTATTATATCCCTGCCCGCCCGATTTGGAAAAT